>Mack_p2__coassemble_7476_pt1 | contig 3143 bp, 3 predicted proteins | sample Mack_p2__metabat2_low_PE_036 | metagenome-assembled genome bin Mack_p2 | reverse complement strand
CCTTTACAAGAAATCAATTCATCTATTTCAAAATCTTTTTCAGCTTCTTTCCCCAACACCTCATACCAATGAATCGGAGAAATTCCATTTCCTGGTCTTTTACAAGTGATATTCTCTTCGGAAAACATTTCACCTCTCATGATTTTTCTTTTTGCTACAATAGATTTTCTTGCAACGAATATATTGCTTCGTTCAGATTCAGTCACTTCTTTCGTTTCATTTCCAAGCATAATTTCAGCTTTATGCACACCTACACACAATTCTTTTAGTTCTTCTGGTGTAATAGACGCTTTATGATCAGGTCCTGGCATAGCTTTATCTAAAGTAAAATGTTTTTCGATAAATTTAGCTCCCAATCCAACAGCCACAAGAGAAGCAACAATTCCTTCTGAATGATCTGAAAGTCCAATTTTCCAATCTGGTGCTAATTCTTGAAGCTTATTCATGGCAAGCAAATTCATATCTTCCGGCTCTGTTGGATATTGTGTATTACAATGTAATACCGTAAAACTTGTGTCTTTACTTTGTTGCAAAACATTTATTGCATATTTAACTTCATCAATCGTAGACATTCCTGTTGATAGAATTACTTGTTTATTTTGACATTCAATTGCTGCTACCCTCTGTAAATAAGGAAGATTTGTAATCTCTCCTGATGGTACTTTCCATATATTCTGACCGATTTTTTGCAAAAATGAAAAAGATTCAAAATCAAATGGCGTAGAAAAAATCTGAATATCTAAAGTAGAAGCATACTGTACCAATTCCAAATATTCAGTTTCCGTTAATGCCAATTTTTTTAACATATCTAGCTGTGAACCATTTCCATCATTTTTTTTCTGATATTCGGCTTTAGGGGCATATCTTGAAACAAGATTTTCTGGCACAAAACTTTGGAATTTAACTGCATCTGCTCCAGCTTCTTTCGCTTTTTTCATCATTTTTTTTGCCAATTCAACACTTCCATTATGATTGCAGCCAATCTCTGCAACAATTTGAATATCACTCATTTCTAATCTCTCCTCTTTATAACTCTAGCAGGTACACCTACTACAGTTACTTTCTCCGGTATATCTTTAATAATCACACTACCTGAACCAATAATTGCATTGGAACCGATTTTCAATTGACCGTTACACACAGATGAACTGCCCAAAAAAACACTATTTCCTACAATTACATTTCCATTTATGACAGAATTTGTTGATAAATGATTGTGATCACCCACTTTACATTCGTGTTCAATCAAAGCCTTTGTATTTATAACATTATTATTTCCTATCTCTGCATCAGCATTTATTACTGCCATTTTACCTACAAAATTCCCTATTCCCATTTTTGCACTGGCCGATATAATTGCTGAAGAATCAATAATATTGATTATGTTCAATCTTCGTTCTCTAATTCTGTCAAACCATAACTTACGGTATCCAACATCTCCAATAGAAACAAAATAACTATATTTTTCACAATTTAGAATATCTTCAAGTCCCGTACCCAAGATCGGTAATCCCATATGCATACCTTTTTTGTTGCTATCTATGAATCCACATAATTCATATTCTGATTTATTAATTGAATCTGCAACTGACTTTGCATGTCCACCAGCTCCTATTAAAATCAGTTTTTTCATCTAAAATCACCTCAAATCTATTTTCTAAGATACTCTCTCAGTTTATTCCAATTTTTTATACCTATTTTAACAAATGATGACACTATTCTTTTATTCATTTTTTACATATGTACATGTGGCTATCTATAGTGGTTCAGTTGTCAAGACACAAATTTAATCTTTTTATAATGAACAGATATATGTAGTTGAAAAGGGGAAGAATGTCCCCCTTAAGCTGCATACTCAATCAAAAGTACCGGATAATAATAGGATGCCGGAGTTTGATTGTTAATGGCAGAATGACAACGTTCAAAATTGTAGGTATGAATATATTTCCCAATCGCTTTCCGTGCTTCACGGATATTGGCATACTGAGTCAGATATGCTTCCTCGTACTTAAAACTACGAAACCATCTTTCAATCATAATATTATCTGCCCAACGGCTTTTTCCATCCATGCTCTGACGAATCTGGTTCTCCTTGAGGAAATTCATATATTCGTTGCTTGTAAACTGACATCCCTGATCAGAATTTAGGATAACTGGTTTTGCTGTTTTAAACGCTTTTTTCAATGCATTGATAACCATTCTGGTATCCAGGGTATCATCAACTTCCCAGCCTACAATACAGCGGCTGTACCAGTCGATTACAGCTGTCAGATACAGGAATCCACGCTTGATGGGGATATAAGTGATGTCGATTGACCATGCCTGATTTGGACGGTCGATAACGGCATTGCGAAGCAGATACGGGCAGACTTTTGCCTGTTGCATACGCTTAGAAAGGTTCATTTTGGGATAGATAGGATTAATCCCCATTTCTGTCATGTAGCGGCGTGCTTTGCGGCGGCCGACTTTATGGCCACGCATTTTCAGTTGTGAAGACATCTGACGGGCACCCCATGCCGGATTATCCGTGTGTAAACGGTCTATAATGGTCTTACAGTCCAGTTCTTCCTGAGAAACAGGAGTTCCATTATAATATATGCTGGTGCGATTAATATCAAGCAATCTGGCACCTGTTTTGACCGGGAGCTCTTTAGTATTCAAAAGGTTTCGGACTAAATTTACTCTCGTAGTCAGGTCCAAGTGTTTCTTCAGATTTTTTTTTCAACCAATCCACCTGCATGGTGAGTTGCCCAACTTTTTTTGCGTATTCAGCTTTTTCCCTGCGTTCTGAAGCCAGCTTCTCTTTCAGGTTCTCTTCTCGTGTATCGTCAAAGACAACGGAAGCTTTATCAAGGAATTCCTTCTTCCAATTACGGAGAAGATTTGGTTGAATGTTATTTTCAGCAGCAATTGTATTTAAGTCTTTTTCTCCCCTGAGCAGTTCAATAACAAGCTCAGATTTGAATTTTGCAGAGAAATTTCTTCTTGTTCGTGACATAATAATAATCCTTCTTTCTGTATTGGTTACAGTATATCAGATTCATTATAAAATGTCTCGGAAAGTGTCTTAAATTACGATACCATTATATTTTTTCCTTTTTCAACACCTGATAATTCGCATATAAGGTTTGTAATGCCAGCTG
>Mack_p2__coassemble_7265_pt1 | contig 3225 bp, 4 predicted proteins | sample Mack_p2__metabat2_low_PE_036 | metagenome-assembled genome bin Mack_p2 | reverse complement strand
GCTGGCCGGGAAAACTTTATATTTTTTTACTGTCCTCTTGACGGGTAGCGGTTCAAAACGGGCAGGTCCTTTTTTGTCTGTTCAGGGAATCATGAAGTGGTTACCGGGATGACTGCTTCCCCGATGGTGATGCTTTCGATGGTATCCAGCGGAAGGATTCGGTCAAATACGCTGCTGATCTCGCAGCGGGCGGTATCCCCTTCCGGCTGAACGCCGCCGCCAAAGCCGGTCAGGTCAATCCGGCTGCCGTCGGTGAGGGTGAGGAACATCTCCTGCGGATGCAGATACCGGTCCAATGCACCGGAAGTATTGTCTCCGGGCTGCACCGGTGTGTCCACTGTGTAGTCAATTCGCAGCGACAGCGGTGAGATAGACACGCTGTTCAGTACCGCGGTTTTGCCGTCTGCGGTGAAGTTCAGGCCACCAGGCAGTTCCAGCGAGCTGTCCTCAAAGGCAAAGTCAAACCGCAGCTCCCAGTTGCCCTCGGCCAGCATCACTGCGTCCTCGCCGATTCCCTGCTTCAGGTCGGTCAGGCGTGCGGTGGCGGTGCCCGGCTCCAGCGGTGCGTCGGCGGTGAGCAGCTGCACGAACTGGACCGCATTGTCGGCCGGGTCCTCATCGAAGAACCAGGCATTGCAGTCTGCCCCACATACCGATAGGGCGGTGTTCCTCCGGTAGTCCCAATCCTCCGGCAAGGACAGCATTTGCGATAACAGCCCTTTTGCCTTTAGGGAAAGTTCTTTGTTGCGTAAATGGTGGTTGCTCATAACCGTATATCCTGTGTTTCTCTCCACGCGGAAAACTGCCATAGCTTCATCAACTCCTTTGCTGCATATTTGTTACGCAGTAGAACAGCGATTTTGAGGGTTTAGGTATCAATCCCTTACCCTGTGAAAACCGCACCCACAAAGCCTTATGTAGCAAGGCTTTTTTGTCCCTACTGCGTAACATGAGGGTAAAAAAATAGCGGCGTTCCTGTTCCCCTGTGTAGGAGTGAAGAAACGCCGCTGTATGCGGTACATTATAATATTTTAACTTCTGTTCTATCATGCTATATGGTTCTATCCGTAGAAATCTGTATGCCCGTTTAGCAATACATAAAATGCGTTGGACTCCGGTTTTCGACTATCTTTTTACACCCATTTCTACACCCAAATGGCATGAAACTATATGATTTTGCATGAAGTTTTATAAACTTGCAATTTCAAAAAACCTTGTAACCATGCGGTTTTACGGACTTTTATTGAGGTATATAGATTTATGAAAAAAGGCTAATTTACAACGATACCTAATTTCATTTCTTCTATTTCCTCCTATAAATCCTTTGATTTTTTCTGTTCGTAATCCAGTTTATAAAACAACTCGATACTGCTTTTCATAGCACTGACCTTTTACAAGGATTCCTATATAACACTTTATTTTCTTTCGCATATTCAAGCATATTATACAAAGTCATCCTTGCCTGATATATCTTTCCCCATATTTCAGCTCCTTTCTCAAGAACCTCTAATACAGCAATTTATATTCTACCATACCATGGTATCTTTGTGAATATTCAGTTTCAAATTCTAACACTTTTCCCTTCTTCTATATTTCTACACTTTCCGAGATAAATCTTTCAAACTCTTTCCTCCCAAATCGGGACTTCATTTTTCATACGCCTCGTTCCTGTCATCATTTATCTTCATCTATTCCAGCCCACTTTGACATTGGCTCCCAGATACACCTGGATGGGAGCCATGATCATGAGACGTACATGCTTCTGCTGGATGGCTTTTTCAATCCCATCATCAGTCATAGACGCCTTCTCTTACTCTCTATATTTTCCCATAAAAAAGATGACCCACCTTAGTAGATCACCTTTAATCTCTTACATATTTACAACTTGTTTTTCAAATTCTTCTGTATCAACAAAATGATATGGCTCATATTCTCCATAAGCTGATGGTCTTCTGATTGTGACAAGCTGAATATCATCATATCCTATTTTTTCAATCAATTTTCTTTTAAATTCTGCCAAATGCTGACCATGAGCAGTCTGCAATGCCAAACTTCCTGTACTATCAAACCTCTTTGCAAGCAAGTAACACATGATTCAACACCTCCTTTGCTTTCTCATACCTATCACATAACTCTTCAAGTGCTTGAAAATCCAACGCTGATTTTACATACGCGGCAGTTGTATCATTCGATGCTTTTTGCTTGTACATCACTTTTGCATTTGAAATAATTTTCTCACGCTGCTTACGAATAAAAATCATTTCATTGTGAACAAGATCTTTATATGTACTATCTGATTCATTTTCCAAATCATATAATTCAAGTTCTGATGCAGGTACCGGAATCATATGACTGATTCTAAGGGTTCCCTTCAATTCTTTTTCACCATCCATATTTTTCACTACAATTCGAATAATCGGCACAATGCTTTTCTTAATGACTTTATTTTTTCCTGCAATCTGATAATCTGAATCTTTCAGTGAGGACATTGGAACATAATAATGATATTGCCCAATCTGCAGAACCACCCCTAAATATTTTCTGGTGTGTGTTCTGGAATTTATTTTATTGGAATATACGTTTGGAAATTCCTTACGCAACCATTCCACATAATCGTCCGAAACACTATATAGTTTGAATTCTTCCATCCGTATCTCCTTTATTTATCCTTATACGAAAATAAGGGAGCTAACGCTCCCTTTGAGTTTAAAATCCTCCACTTATATGGCAGGAGCTCTCCCGAGTTTAAAATCTTCCACTTATATGGCAGGAACTCTCCCGAAGATAGTCCTCTATCTAAGAATAGTATATGATATCTTCGCAAAAATATCAACTCTTTTTCTGTAATTATTGTGTTATATAATGTTCGTACTTACTGTATAGGGCTTCGATAAAACATTAAAAAACCAGTGAGCCACAAAGTGGGCCATTTTTCAAAAACTTATATGAATTTATATGCACTTATATCCGAGTCCCAAATCCGCTAAATGCTCTAGCTATCAGCATTTAAAGGCTTTTAACGACTTATACGGACATACATGAAATCAGGCAAATAATAACGATTCCTAATTTCATTTTTCTATTTCCTCCTCTAATCCCGCGTCTCCATCAAGATCACAATTCCCTCCGGAAACGTGATCCTGACCACCTCCTCTGCAAATGCATTGCTTACACAGAGACTGTCATACGCCGTTAATTTATGATTTTTCAGCGGATACTTCGCTC
>Mack_p2__coassemble_3522_pt1 | contig 6424 bp, 6 predicted proteins | sample Mack_p2__metabat2_low_PE_036 | metagenome-assembled genome bin Mack_p2 | reverse complement strand
TTTTTTCTTTCTTGACAATCACTCCCCCTCTCTGTTATGATAATAAAACTGCAATAAGGGAGTAGTTAGCTCTGTACAGAGTCGCTGTGTCAACATATTGATGGTTTTCCATCTGGTACAGCGTTCAATAACGAGACTTATTCACGTGATATTTTTGCGTGGATAAGTCTCGTTTTTTATGAAGGAGGAGAAAAAATGAGCTTATTTTCTGTATTTCTAATCGGAATCGGCCTTTCCATGGATGCATGTGCCGTATCCTTTGCAAAAGGAATCTGTCTGAAAAAACAAGTCAAAACTTATGCCTTGAAACTGGGACTCGCCTTTGGATTTTTCCAGGCAATGATGCCGCTGATCGGCTGGTGGATAGGAACCTATTTTGAGTCCTTTATCACAGCTGTAGATCACTGGATTGCATTTTTCCTGCTTGGTTTTATCGGGGTCAATATGATTCGGGAATCAAAAGAAGCGGAAGCCGAATGTGATACTGATGTGGATTCTATTCCGGCAAAGGATATTCTACTGCTTGCAGTTGCAACCAGCATTGATGCTCTCGCAATAGGTATCAGTTTTGCATTCCTAAACGTAGACATCATTCCCGCCGTCTGTCTCATCGGCATCACCACATTTATCATCAGCTGCATCGCGGTTTTCCTGGGAAATAAAATCGGTGGAAAACTTGGAAAATATGCTGAGATCACCGGTGGTGTCATACTGATCCTCATCGGTCTGAAAATTCTGATCGAGCATTTATTTGGATTGTAATATAGAAAAAACCGGAAAGGATTTCCATACACTGGAATTCCTTCCGGTTCTTTTTATATATGCAGTCAACTGCTACAGCAGCCCGGCAATCTGATAAACAACGAATGCAACAACCCATGCGATCAGGCACTGTCCGAATACCATTGCTGCTGCCCATTTTCCGCCCAGCTCCCGTTTCACAGATGCGATTGCTGCAACACATGGCGTATAAAGTAGGCAGAACACGAGAAGTGCTGCTGCCCCGGCAACTGTAAGTGTGCCCTGAAGTGCTGCGCTGCTTCCGAACAAAACAGTCAGGGATGACACAACGCTTTCCTTTGCCATAAATCCAGAAATCAATGCTGTCACAATTCTCCAGTCTCCAAATCCTACCGGCAGGAAGATTGGTGCAAGCACACCCGCCACCAGTGCCAGAATACTGTTCTGGGAATCAGAAACCATGTTCAATCCCATATCAAAGTTCTGCAAGAACCAGATTACGATCGTTGCAATGAAAATAACCGTAAACGCTCTCTGTAAAAAGTCTTTTGCTTTGTCCCACAAGAGGTGCCCTACATTTTTAGCTCCTGGCAGACGATAGTTCGGCAACTCCATCACAAACGGAACCGCTTCCCCTTTGAATGCCGTTTTCTTAAAGATCAGTGCCATTAAAATTCCCATCACAATTCCAAATACATAAAGTCCAATCATCACAAGCGCTCCCCTCTTCGGGAAAAATGCCGCAGTGAAAAATGCGTAAATCGGCAGCTTCGCCGTACAGCTCATGAACGGAGTCAGAAGAATTGTCATCTTTCGGTCTCTCTCAGACGGCAGCGTCCGGCTTGCCATCACACCAGGAACTGTACATCCGAATCCAACCAGCATCGGAACAATGCTTCGTCCGGAGAGTCCCAGTTTTCGGAGAAGTTTATCCATGATAAAAGCTACTCTTGCCATATATCCACTGTCTTCCAGAAGCGACAGAAAGAAAAACAGTGTCACAATGATCGGCAGAAAACTTAAAACACCGCCGACTCCGCTGAAAATTCCATCAATCACCAGCGAATGTACCACACTGTTTACATGCGCTGCTGTCATTGCATGGTCCACGACATCCGTTAGTGCCGTGATTCCAGACTCCAGAAGCCCCTGCAAAAATGCTCCGATTACATTGAAAGTAAGCCAAAATACAACTGCCATAATTCCAACAAATGCAGGAATTCCGGTATATTTTCCAGTCAGGAATCGATCGATCTTCCGACTTCTGAGATGTTCTCTACTCTCTTTCGGCTTGATCACCGACTCACTGCAGACGTCTTCTATGTAAGCAAACCTCATCTGTGCAATTGCGGCTGCACGATCCAGTCCAGTTTCCTCCTCCGTCTGTCGGGAAATGTCCTCCAGAAGGTTTTTCTCCTTTTCTGTCAGATTCAGCTGCTCTAATATTTTTTCATCACCTTCCATGATCTTGCTTGCCGCAAACCGAACCGGTATCTCTGCTTTTTCAGCATGATCCTCGATCAGATGCATTACTGCGTGAATTCCTCTGTGAATTCCTTCCTCTTTTCGGCAGAAATCTGTTTCCAGTGGTTTTTCCTGATATTTTGCTACATGGATGGCATGCTGGATCAATTCCTCGATTCCTTCTGCCTTTGCCGCAGAAATCGGAATGACCGGAACTCCCAGAGCCGCCTCCATTTCATTAACCAGAACGGAACCCCCGTTTTCACGCAGTTCATCCATCATATTCAATGCAACAACCATCGGAACACCAAGCTCTAACAGCTGCATGGTAAGATACAGATTTCGCTCAATATTTGTTGCATCCACAATATTAATGATCCCCTTCGGCTTCTCACGAATGACAAACTCTCTCGTCACGATTTCCTCACTGCTGTAAGGAGACATCGAATAAATCCCCGGCAGATCTGTGATCAGTGTATTATTATGGCCTTTGATCACTCCATCTTTTCTGTCTACTGTAACTCCCGGAAAGTTACCCACATGCTGTTTGGAACCGGTCAACTGGTTAAACAATGTCGTCTTTCCACAATTCTGATTTCCCACAAGAGCAAACGTCAGTGTCTCCCCTTCAGGCAGCGGAGTCTCCTCTTTCCGGTTATGAAACTTTCCGCCTTCCCCATATCCCGGATGCAGTTTCTCCTGTTTTTCTACTTTTTTTCTGGTATTCTTTGGTTTGTGTTCTTTACTGATTTCAATGTTTTTTGCATCTTCCAGGCGAATCGTCAGCTCGTAGCCATGAAGCCGCAGCTCAATTGGATCTCCCATCGGTGCATATTGTACAACCGTCACTTCTGTGCCTTGTATCAATCCCATATCCAGAAAATGTTGGCGCAGAGCGCCCTCTCCCCCAACCGAAAGAATGGTGGCAGTACTTCCTATTTGTAATTCATTTAATTTCATGTCTTTTCCTCTTTCTCATTCGTTTGAGCTTTCTTACTACTCTACCATACACTGATGTTTTTATAAAATCAACTGTTTGGGCACAAAAATACCGACAGATTACTCCGCCGGCCTTCTATTATTTTAAGATTGCTTCTACATCTCCTGCAATCTGCTCTGCATTCAGATGATTTTTCTCCAATACTTCCTGCACGTCATATCGGTCAAGGAGCTCTTTCTTCAATCCAAAGTTTAACACTTTCATATCAGAAACACCGTAATAACGGGCAATCTTTTCACCAAAACCTCCGTCTAAAATTCCATCCTCCAGGGTCACTACGATTTCATGATCTTTCTTCAGATCATCAAGAAGTGCTTCATCCAGACCTGTGATGTAATATGGATTCACCAGTGTCGGCTGCACACCTGTTTTCTCTGCGATCAGTTCTGCTGCTTTCTCTCCCAGTGAATAGAATACACCGAGTCCGATCACTGCAACCTTGCTTCCTTTCTGTATTACTTCATAAGTATTCAATTTGCTGAAATCCTTCGTCACTGCTTTCCCATCCGAAATCATCTCACCGCCCGGCACTTTTATTGCAACTGGATAAGAATTCTGCTCCACACTCCAATCAAGCATGGCAAGATATTCTTCTTTTGTCGTCGGTGCCAGATAAACAAGGTTCGGAATATTTGCCATCATCGGAATATCCTGAAATCCCAGATGTGTGACATCATTCATTCCATAAACAGAACCCCAGAATGTCACAATTGTTGCCGGACTGTTGTTGATACACAGATCCTGTGCGATCTGGTCAAATGTCCGCTGTACAAAAGTACTGTAAACGCCGTAAACAGGCTTTCCTCCGTTTGCTGCAATACCAGATGCCAGAGCAACTGCTGTTTCTTCTGCAATTCCCACATCAATAAACTGGCGTCCGGCTTCTTTTCGCTTATCTTCTGTAAATCCCATAACTGTAGGCGTTCCGGATGTGATGGCAACCACACGGGAATCTTCTTTCATCTTTTTTAAAAGATAATCTCTCGTAATACCGGAGTAGTCCTCCGTATTTGAAGTATAAAGAGGTTTTCCCGTCTCAAGATCAAACGGACCGCTGAAATGCCACTGTTCTTTATTTTGCTCTGCCGGCTCATATCCTTTTCCTTTCAGCGTATTGATATGAACCACAACCGGCTGACTACTGTTTTTTACTTTCTGAAATGCCTCCACCAACGCTTTTGTATCGTTTCCCTGGTTTACATAAATATAATCAAGCCCCATCGCTTTGAACAGGTTACACGGAGCTGTTCCGTTTGTTTCCCTCAGCAGCTTCAGATTCTGATACAATCCTCCATGATTCTCTGCGATGGACATATCATTGTCATTCACTACAATGATTAGATTTCCACCCAATTCTGCGGCGTAGTCAATTCCCTCCAGTGCTTCTCCGCCGCTTAAAGAACCGTCTCCGATCACTGCGATCACATTTCCGTCTTCCCCCTTCAGATCTCTTGCTTTTGCAAGTCCGCAGGCAAGACTGACAGAAGTAGATGTATGACCGATCGTAAAGAAATCATGCTCACTCTCATGTGGATTTGTATAACCGGATACATCATCGTAATGCTCTTCATAAAGATATGCATCTTTTCTTCCTGTTAGCATTTTGTGCGGATAACTCTGATGGGAAACGTCATATACAATTTTATCTTTTGGAGATTCAAATACATAATGCATGGCAATGGTCGCTTCCACCATTCCGAAATTTGGTCCGAAATGTCCGCCATGCCGGCTTGCCCGGGTCAAAAGTGCATGGCGCATCTCTTCTGCCAGTGCCGGAAGCTCCTCGATCGTCAGTTTTTTTACATCTTCAGGGCTGTTGATTGTTTCAATATACATTAATATCCACTCCTCTTTTTCTTATCAATTCCTACTGTTTTCCTCCTTTGTGAGGATTGATGATACTATATCACCTGGAGTTAACTCCAAGTCAAGAGCGATTTTAAATATTTTTTTATTTTCTTTTCACCAGACACGAATAGCACTTTTTTCATAAATGTAATCAAACATACTGGTAATAAAAACGAAGATGTTTCACGTGAAACATCTTCATCTCCATTTTATTCCTTTATTTTTTCAAACCTGTACTGTTGCTTAATATCCGGATATTTTTCATGATCCACTTCACTCATAAACATTCCATATGGTCTTGCACAGATTTTAAACGGAGAATACAACCCCTGATAAATCACCATTTTTTCTCCTGTCTCTGTATGCTGCGCAAATGCAAGCACTTTATATAAATATTCTGAAGTTTCCCCTGACACCCATTCTCTCTTAAAATGCTGTACAATATCTCCCACTCGGATGTCTCTCGGAATCACCTCTTCTTGCTTTAACTCAGGCTCTGTGTCCAATTCTACATATTCCTCTTTATCCAGAGAAACAGGCGCACCTGATTTTCCCATAATATGGACGCCTCCATACCAGGTGCCTGTAATCTCAAACAGATCCCCCACCTGATATTCTGAAGTATATTCATCGTTCTTTTTTACAATTCTTATTCTGCTCATTCTGATTATCCCTTATTCTATTTTCTTCTTTCAATCACATCACTAATTGCATCAATTCCTAAAAGTATCTGACTTACCAGAATCAGCGCAAATAAAATTTTCACCACTTTTTTTCCTGTCTCGTCTTCTCTTTCTGCACAATCTTTTGCAATTCTTCCGACAATCCCCAGTAATCCAATCAGAGAAATCCTCTGCGCTGTTCTGTTTAACGATTTGTTCTGATAATAAATTTCCTGCAATAATTCATGATTGTTCATACTCATGTTCTCCTCTCCTTATAATCCGTCCCTGTAAATCTGATTGATTGTTGCCTGAGCATGTTCCAGCTCCTTTTTCTGCATGACAGCATCTCGATCACTGAAAATTGCCAGCATCTCATCCACCACATCTTCCGCTCTCGGATTTGATGTTCTGTAAAGATACCCCAGCATACGAGTTGCCGTGTAATCTGTCCTGATTTGATTATATGCAATTTCTCTGCAAAAGTCATCAGGATAATCCTTCTCCTTCAAAGCTCTGTACAATTCATCATTTCTTGCTTTTTCCATATTTATTGCCGCCTGTTCTTTCTAAAATACCGTTTTTCAAATTCTTCTTCCGATAATGGCTTATTCAAAAAGTATCCTTGAATGACATCACAACACATCTCTTTTAATACGCCAAGCTGCTTTTGGGTTTCAACACCTTTGTTTCATCCCTTTTTGCATCA
>Mack_p2__coassemble_2328_pt1 | contig 9771 bp, 8 predicted proteins | sample Mack_p2__metabat2_low_PE_036 | metagenome-assembled genome bin Mack_p2 | reverse complement strand
GACAGCTTATATGCCAGATAATCTTTAGGCAGCATGATTTTTGCAATCTTCTCAAACAACTCCGGTTCATGTTCTTTCATCCATAAAATCTTCGGTGCTGTAAAGCCTGCAAACGCAATATTCGCCGTATATTTGGAAAGAGTCTCCTTTCCGATCACCTGATTTAAGTACTCCGTCTCTTTTTCTGTTCTTCCGTCATTCCAGAGGATTGCCGGACGGATCACATGATCCGCCTCATCCAAAACAACCAGTCCATGCATCTGACCTCCAAAACTGATTCCTCTGACCTGACTTTTGTCACATTCTGCTGTCAGTTCACGGATTCCTTCCATACTCTGGGCAAACCAGTCCCCAGGTTTCTGTTCTGACCAACCCGGATGTGGGAAATACAGCGGATACTCTCTGGATACAATTTTGTGAATATTGCCGTTCTCATCCATCAGCAGCAATTTCACTGCTGATGTTCCAAGATCCACACCTATGTATAACATACGCTTCCTCCCACTCTACTCATTCCAAGGATTTTCCGTTGGATATCTGACACCTTTTGGCTGATTATATCCGATCTCACTGACATCCACTCCGATATATTTGAATACTTCAAACAATGCCTTGCCCCATTTTCCAAATGCAACTGCTCCGTGATGCGGATAATTGCCTTCGATCAGAACATGACGGTAAAATCTTCCCATCTCCGGAATTGCGAAAATTCCAATGGATCCAAAGGAGCGTGTCGGCACCGGAAGTACTTCTCCCTGCGCAATATAAGCGCGCAGCTTGCAGTCTGCCGTACTCTGCAGACGGAAGAATGTAATATCTCCAGGGATGATGTCTCCTTCCAGAGTTCCCTGTGTCACCTCTTCCGGAAGCGCTCTCGCCATGATCATCTGGTACTTCATCTCACAGAATGACAGCTTGGAAGACGCTGTGTTTCCACAGTGGAATCCCATAAATGTATCTTTCTGTGTATATGGGAACTTGCCTTCGATATCTTCTTTGTACATGTCATTCGGTACTGTATTGTTGATATCCAGAAGGGTCACTGCATCTTCACTGACAACTGTTCCGATAAATTCGCTCAGTGCACCGTAGATATCTACTTCACAGGATACCGGAATTCCCTGCGCTGTCAGACGGCTGTTGACATAACATGGAACAAATCCAAACTGTGTCTGGAATGCCGGCCAGCATTTTCCTGCGATCGCTACATATTTTCTGTATCCTCTGTGCTCTTCTACCCAGTCTTTTAATGTCAGTTCATACTGTGCCAGTTTCGCGAGGATTTCTGGTTTTTTATTGCCTGCTCCCAGTTCTGCTTCCATCTCTTTTACGATTGCCGGGATTCTTTCATCTCCATCATGTTTATGGAATGCCTCAAATAAATCCAGCTCTGAGTTTTCTTCGATCTCAACTCCCAGATTGTACAGCTGCTGGATCGGCGCATTACATGCAAGGAAGTTCAACGGACGCGGACCAAAGCTGATGATCTTTAAACTGTTCAGTCCGATGACAGCTCTTGCGATCGGACGGAACTCTGCGATCATATCTGCACATTCTTCTGCATTTCCTACCGGATATTCCGGAATATATGCCTTTATATTTCTAAGTTTCAGATTATAGCTTGCATTGAGCATGCCGCAATATGCATCTCCTCTTCCCTGTACCAGATTGTCTCCGCTCTCTTCGGCTGCTGCGATAAACATCTTTGGTCCGTCAAAATGTTTGGCAAGCAATGTCTCTGCGATCTCCGGTCCGAAGTTTCCAAGATACACAACAAGTGCATTACATCCTGCATTTTTAATGTCCTCCAGTGCCTGCACCATGTGGATCTCACTTTCCACGATACAGATCGGACACTCATAAATATCCGCCTCTCCATATTTTTCTTTATATGCTTTGATCAGATTTTCCCTTCTTGTCACGGAAAGACTCTCCGGAAAACAATCTCTGCTCACTGCAACGACTCCGATTTTTAATTCTGGCATGTTACTCATACTGTTACCATCCTTTCTGTTTGCTTTTTATTTTTACACAATTGTTATATTTTCACCTTTTAAGCCGTTCACCGCACCCTCAATCTCTGCGTCTTCGTGCGCGATCAGCCACTTGTTCACTGCTGTTAAAAGTCTGCTCTCGCCCTTTGCTTCCGGTGCAAACGGAAGTGCCTCATTCGTTCCCTTCGGAAGTACGACCACACATCGGAAACCGCCTGCTTTTGCATTACATGGTGCATAATGTAACGTAGTCGCATACAATTCCACTGCCGTTCCTGCCGGTACGAAAAACGCCTCCACGAGAGCTGTATCATAGGTATCTTCTTTGATGTCCTGCTGACATCCAAGCAGCAGGATCAAATCTGTCACTGCGATATCAATCTCTGAGGATCTGTGATACTCCAGTGCATTCAACTTCACATTGCTCCCATTACAATACCCAATCTGAATCGGCAGCCCTCCAAATCCTTTTTCTCTGACTGCCACCGCATCCGGAAGTACTTCCAGCGCTTCCACAGACGGAACATAAATCACATCTTCCGGAAGCGGCGTGTGTTCCATCTCTTTTAAGATCCGCTCTACCGGAATATCTGACATCACTTTTCCATATTTAGCAAATGCGGTATCTGTAACTTTCTGAATCTCCATAAAAAATGACCTCCAATCAAAAACCTGTCTCCAAGTTTCCCATTGAGGTCATTTTATCAACTTTTTTTCGCTTCTGCGACCTATTATTTATCTATTTTATGTCAATTTCTTGCTCTTTGTTATTGTGAACAGTCACTTCTCTCTTTTTCGATATTCGCTTGGAAGCATTCTGTATTTTTTCTGAAATGATCTGGCGAGCGCCTTGCTGTTTGGAAAACCATTCTCCATAGCGATCTCACTTAAGGTCTTATCACTGTCTTTGACTTCCTTCCATGCATATCTCAACCGGATATCCTGCAGATAGGCTTTAAAATTTACCCCCGCATATTTCTGAAACATCCTTGAAAGATAGGTCGGAGAATATCCAAAAATCTTCGCCAGACTCTCCAGTGTCATTTCTGATGCATAATTTTCTTTAATATAGGACGTAATCGTAGAAAGACGGTTCAGATTTTTATTGTCCCGAAGCTGCGCCTCAGTCACATCAATCCGCTGATACTCAGATACCAGCAAATGCATCACAAGATAAAACAGACCTTTCACTTCCATTTCATAGCCACGCTCTTTTTTTATGTACACCTCATACATCTGGCGGATCAACTCCATCAGCCGTTCATCCCGATCCACCGGATTGTGTGTGAACCAGATGAATCCTTCTCCCGTAAAATAATTCTCAAACAACCGGATCGGTATCTGCAATACAATCGTCTGGTTCGGCTTTGGAGAATGCACGGCATGAACTTCGTTGGAATTCACGATCATAAATTCTCCCTGCACAAGAGGATACGGCTTCTCTTTGATATAAAAACAAAGTTCCCCCTCACAAACCGCAAAAATCTCCACAGAACGATGCCAGTGCGTTTCCCGCTTGTAATTTCCTTCTTTTCCTTCAAAAATAAACATTTTAAAGGGCAAGTCTTCATTCGGCACGATCAACTCATGATTGTACTGCATGGTCACACCCCTTTATAATCCAAATTCCTCAAATAATTTCTGCTGATAGTCATGATCCTCTGCTGCCTTTATAATATCAGCTATCCTGTCAGCCTTAGAAAGCGCCAGAGTCAGGGCATTGATTCGTTTTTCTACTGCTTCAGAGCTCTCCTTTTTAGTTATTTCCAAGCGCTTGTTCACTTCCGCATCAATCTCATCTTTCATCAATTCCCGCAATGCATCACACATTCCTTTTACCTCCTCAAACTTCTGTTTGTTGGCACGCACGATCAATTCCATGACGGAGCGATACAGTGCATTTGCCTGATTTTTTGAATATTCTTCCAATAATTTTTCTGCGGTCTCATTCTGTTCCAGTTCGTTGGTCAGACTTTTCAGCCACAGATTTTCAGCTTCTGTCAGTTCTTTTGTTACAATAATCTGAATCGGAATTTTATCTCCCGTCACATAATAAATCCCGCTTTCAGCTTTTTTTACTTGATATCTCAGTGTTGTTTTCAAGTGGTGCATCAATTTTCGTGGATACTTTCCTGTTACCAGAGTAATCGTAAGTTCTTCTATCGGAATGCTGTCCATCTGACTGGTATCGGATTTGTAAAAACAGGTATACCCATACACCTTATAAAAATCATCGATACTTAGATAATCCAGGGGACTTTTATATTCCACGATATTACGTTGTCGGAAAATCCGCCCGATATTCTTTCGGATTACCCGACCCTTGTCCTTTTTGATGATCAGAACATCGATTTCTTTTGGTTTGGTCCCCAACTGATGTTCATTCTCAAAAATCAAATGTTCGGCATCTTCCTGCAGTTCGATCTGTATCTCTGCGAAAAATGCAGGATGCCACTGAAGCATTTTTGCTTCTTCTTTTTGCATTTCCATACAAAACCTCCTTCTTTTGTTAATTTCAGGAGATTTCGCCTTCCGAAAACTCCTGCCTGCTTGATTTGAAAAGCATGAATTTTCTGAAAGGACAGGCGTTTGCCTGTTTTTGAAATGAATAAGATATTCCACATTACACACGTGGAATCAAATGAATGTTAGAAAAATATGCTTTTACCTATTTTACCACATTTTTCTCAAAAGCACACTTTCTTTCTTATAAGATCCATAGATGAATTTTCTCCTGTTCTGTGCTATGATAAACAGAGTTTCAAATACGCTTCAGAAAGGATTTTACTTATGAACTATAAACATATTGTCTTTGATTTCGGAAATGTCCTTGCTACCTTTCAATCAGATGACTTATTGCGCTCCTACTGCAATCGCGAAGATCTTCCCATTCTGAAAGATGCTATCTATCACAACTGGCAGGCATTGGATGAAGGTAGTATTTCCTATGAAAAATACCAGGAAGAAACACTTCACCTGCTGCCGGACTGCCTTCATGACACTGCCCGCAAATGCTTTGCCACCTGGTATCAACACATGATCCCGATTCAGCCGGTTTGGGATATGATCCACAGATTAAAAGAACAGCAGACAGGACTTTACATTCTTTCCAACGCCCCGATTTTCTTTGAAGAACATGCAGATTTTTTCGAGATTACCCGCTTATTTGACGGTGCCGTCTATTCCGGATCCATCAAAAAATTCAAACCAAATCCGGATATTTACCAGCATCTGTTTGATACCTTTTCACTGGATCCGTCCGACTGCTTTTTTATGGATGACAAACCCGAAAACATCAAAGCTGCTCAGAAGCTCGGGATGAATGGAATGGTCTTTACTGGAGAGAATCTCTCAGAAATCAAACATGCCATCGGACTGGAAAAATAACTTCCGCCCGATGGCATATTTCTTACAGATTTCTGATTTTAAATTCTCTCTGCGCTTCTCTTTTCTGGTCTTTTTTCGCGATATCATCCCGCTTATCGTACAATTTCTTACCTTTTGCAAGTCCAACTTCCACTTTTACAAGGCTTCCGTTGAAGTACACCTGGAGCGGAACCACTGTATTTCCCTTTTCCTTCATCTTGCCGAAAATCTTGTCAATCTCCTTTTTATGGAGCAGAAGCTTTCTCGGTCTCAGCGGATCCTTATTAAAGATATTTCCCTTTTCATAAGGAGAAACATGCATTCCATAAATAAACATCTCACCGTTTTCGATCCGGATAAACGCTTCCTTGATACTGCACTGTCCCATGCGGAGGGATTTGACCTCTGTTCCATGCAGTACGATTCCCGCCTCATATTTTTCCAGAATAAAATAATCGTGATATGCTTTTTTATTGTTGGCGATCAATTTGCCTTCTTTTTTTGCCATCGCACTTTCCTCTCTTCTTCCCGTTAAACTCTACTCGTTTTCTTCGCAAAACTCAAAATCAATCGTTCTCTGCAGCCGGTCTGCACCAAGGACACGCACACGGACTCTCTGTCCCAATTTATAGACATTACGGAAATGCTCTCCCACCAGTTCATACTGCTCTTCCCGGTACTCATAGTGATCGTCCTTCATATTCACCACATGAACAAGACCTTCGATCGTATTCGGTAATTCCACGTAGGCTCCCCATTTTGTAATACCGGAGATCACACCTTCGAATACTTCTCCGATACGCTCCTGCATATATTCTACTTTCTTCAATTTTACAGTCTCACGTTCAGCCTCTTCTGCTCTGCGCTCCATCTCACTGGACTGTGTTGCCACCTCCGGCAGAATCTTTTCATAATGTGCCATCCTGTCATCACTTAGTCTGCCGCGCAGATTCTCCTTAATGATCCTGTGGATCTGAAGATCCGGATACCGCCGGATCGGAGACGTAAAATGTGTATAATACTGCGCCGCCAGACCGAAGTGCCCTGCATTTTCCGGTGTATAGCGCGCCTGCTTCATGGAACGCAGCGCCAGTCTGCTGATCAGAGCCTCCTGTGGAGTTCCCTCCACTTTTTCCAGCAGCTTCTGGATTTCTTTCGGGCGGATTTCATTTCCCATATGGATGTGATATCCGAAATTATTGATAAACGTACTCAGTTTTTTTACCTTATCTTCTTCCGGCGCCTCATGAGTACGATATAAAAACGGAATCTCTCTCCAGAAATACTCTTCTGCCACTGTTTCATTTGCCGCGAGCATAAAGTCCTCGATCATCTTCGTTGCCACATTTCGCTCATATGGTTTCAATTCCACTGGTCTTCCCTGTTCATCCAGAATCATCTTCGTCTCAGGAAAATCAAAGTCGATTGCACCTCTCTTTTTCCTGCGTTCCCGAAGCAGCCCTGAAACTTCTGCCATCTGTTCAAACATCGGAACCAGCTTTTCGTATTTCTGTCTCTCCTTCTCATCCTGCGCTTCCAGAATTTTTGCAACACTCGTATAAGACATTCTCTGGTCCACCCGGATCACCGTCTCTGCGATCACATGATCCACAATCTCACCTTTTTTGTCAACAGTCATGATACAGCTTAGCGCAAGCCTGTTCTCTCCTGCGTTTAAAGAACAGATTCCATTCGAAAGCTTATGAGGCAGCATCGGAATCACCCGATCTGCCAGATACACACTGGTCCCGCGTTTCAGTGCCTCCCGATCCAGTGCACTTTTTTCCTGCACATAGTTAGTCACATCTGCAATATGCACCCCCAGCTTCCATCCGTTCTCCACTTCTGTCAGAGAAACAGCGTCATCCAGATCCTTTGCATCCTCTCCGTCAATGGTCACCATCTGCCAGTCTCTTAAATCCATGCGCCCTGCCATATCCGCTTCACTGACATCTTTTCCGACACGTTCCGCCTGATTTAGCACTTTCTCCGGAAATTCCACTGGCATATCATAGCCTTTCACAATGGACATGATATCTGTTCCCGGATCATTGATGTGCCCGATGATCTCCACGACTTTTCCCTCCGGCTTCATATTTTCCCCGCCGTAGGACGTCAGTTCTACCACTACCTTGTGTCCGGTCATCGCTCCTTTTTCTTTGCCTGCCGGAATATAAATATCCTTCAAAAATCTCTGATTATCCGGTCGTACAAATCCAAAACTTTTGCTCTTCTCATACAAACCGATCACTTTTGTCGTTCCATGAGATACCACACGCACAATCTTTCCTTCTTTTCGTCTTCCCTCCGGTGACTTGGTGATCAGAAATTCCACTTCATCTCCCTGAAATGCACCGTTGATATTCTCTTCCGGAATAAAAACATCCTCTTCATCCTCTCTGAGCACAAATCCGAAGCCGCGAAGATTCGCCTGAAATATTCCTTTTAAATACTGAGGCTGTCCTTTTACATATTTTCCTTTCTTGGAAACATAAATCTTACCGTCAGCCTCAAGCGCCTCCAATACCTCTTTCAATTCGTGTCTCTGCTCTCTTGGAATCTGCAGAAGCATGGCAATCTCCTTCAGCTTCATCGGTACATAAAGATCGTCACAGATCAGATCATAGATCACCTTTTTTCGTTTCTCAAATGTATGTTCCATTCGTTCACCTTCTTTCATACTTAGTAGTTCCTTTTTTTATATCCTCTATTCGACTTCCGTCAATTTTTCATAAAAGAAAAACACCCTATTTTTGCATAGAGTGTTTTATCGCTTTCTCTTAGTTAAATACTTTCAGATTCAGCACTGCTGCAAGTACTAAAAATAAAATAGCAAGAAACTTGGTAGACTTCACAAGAGCGCCTTCCATAGAACGACCTTTATTCTGTCCCCAATAAGAATCTGCCGCACCACTGATCGTTCCAAGTCCTGCGGATTTTCCTTCCTGAAGAAGAATAATTGCTGACAACGCAATACAATCTATTACAAAAATAATCATTAACACAATTTTTAAAATATCCATACGTTCACACCTCCTGTGGATAACCTTTTATAGTCTAACACAAAACCTGTAATTCTGCAATAGATTTACGTGATAAAAATGGCGGATGAAACCAATTATTTCATCCACCATCTCATTTTTTCAGGCTTTTACAATCCTGTTTATTTTTTCTTTCTTCTGATAATCACTACTGCGCCGACAGCTGCTACTGCTGCCACCAGAAGTACTGCCCACATGATCACATTGGCATTGTCTCCTGTCTGCACACTCTGAGAGTGGGAACCGGATGTACTTCCATTGTTATGACTTCCGCTGTTGCTGCCTCCACTATTGTTTCCTGTATTGTTGTTTCCGCTGTTATTGCTTCCGCCATTGTTATTGTTTCCACTGTTGTTGTCGTTTCCACCATTGTTATCATTTCCGTTGTGATCGTCGTCCGGCCCCGGGTCTGGATTCGGATTTGGATCTGGATTTGGATTTGGATCGGCTTTTTCTCCTCTGACCAAAACCTTCACATCAGCTTTGGCTGTTGCTCCGTTTGTATCCGTTACCTGAATGGTCACGATCACATCCGTATCATTTTCCGGGGTTGTTACCTTTCCATCCAGTCCGATGATTCCTTCCGGATTCACTGCCACGATCTCGATCTTGCTTCCTTCCGGAACTTCCGGCAGAACCAACATTTCTGTTCCTGCTTTCACTTCTGATGGAATCTTATGGTTTTCCAGGATGTCGTTTAAGATTTCCTGTGCACTCGGAACGTGCGGTACTTCCACTGGTTTGAATTCTCCTGTCAGCTCTGTATTTTTCTCTACTGTAAACTGATATTCTGCATCTGTGGATACATATTCGGTCTGTCCTTTTTCTTTCCAGCCCACGAATTCAAATCCTTCTTTTGCTTCTGCCTTCACATATGCTGTCACGCCTTCTTTGTAAGCACCGTCCTCTTTATCCATGGAAACCGTTCCCATGTTTTCATCATTGGACTGTACCACAATGCGGTAGTATTTCTCCGGAACCGGCGCCAGTCTGAATTCTGCCCGCAACACACGATCGGCTTCTGCCTGGAACTCATATTCTGCTCCTGCTCCCTCTACCGGAGTGAGTACTTCTTCTCCATCCACTTTTGTCACTTCCAGCCACTGTACAAATTCATATCCGGCCTTCGGCTCTGCTTTCACAGTAATCGGAGTTCCTTCTTTGTAGATATTTCCTTCATTTGCAGGATCCATTGTGACCGTTCCCATCTGCGGATCCGGTGTCTCTACATAGATCAGGTAAGAATGCTCTACTTCTTTAAAGTTGGCTGTCAGCTCCATATTTTCCTGAATCTGGAATACGTACGGATTCTCCTTGCTGACAATCTCCTGGGTTCCTTTCTTTGTGAAGCCTACGAATTCATAATCCTC
>Mack_p2__coassemble_2321_pt1 | contig 9810 bp, 7 predicted proteins | sample Mack_p2__metabat2_low_PE_036 | metagenome-assembled genome bin Mack_p2 | reverse complement strand
GGACTTCATATGTCATTTATCGGAATGGGATTTTACGGGCTTTTACGCAGAGTGGGATGTCCTGTGAAACCGGCGGGAGTGCTGGGAATTTTGTTTTTGCTTGGCTACACGGTTATGATCGGAGGCGGGGTATCTGCAATCCGGGCATTTGTTATGTTTGGCATCCGGGTAGGAGCAGATCTGTGCGGCAGAGCGTATGACATGGCTACCAGTCTGGCTGTGGCAGCGGCGCTGATTGCGCTGGAGAGTCCGATGTACCTTCGGGATGCCGGATATCTGCTCTCTTTTGGAGCGGTGCTTGGAATGGCGGCAGTGTATCCGTTAATGATGAGACAGGGAAAAATAGAGTCAAAGATCCTGCAAAGCTTTCAGGCGAGTCTTGCGGTCAATCTGGTTCTTTTTCCGGTTATGCTTTCTTTTTATTATGAATTTCCCCCGTATTCCCTTCTTTTGAATCTGGTGATCATTCCTCTGATGTCTGTCGTTCTGGGCGCAGGACTTCTGGGTTCTTTTTTGTGTCTTTTTTTCAAACCGGCAGGAGGCGCTGTATTTCTTTTATGCAGGGGAATTCTCAATCTGTATGAATGGAGCTGCAATTTGAGTATGAAACTGCCGTTTTCCAGAATTGTTACCGGAAAGCCGGAAGTTAGCTGGATCGTGCTGTATTATGCAGTATTGCTTCTGGTCTGTCTGTACTGGATGCTTCGAAAAGAGAAAACAGGAAAAACCTGTTTTGCGTGGGGAATGCTGGCAGCGGCCGGAATCTGTCTGGCAGCAAGCGGTCAGATGAAACACCACGGGGTGTTTCAGGCGACGATGCTGGATGTGGGACAGGGCGATGGAATTTTTCTGAGAACACCCAATGGGAGAACCTGTTTTGTAGATGGAGGCAGCAGCGATATCTCTAAAGTCGGGAAGTATCGAATTGTTCCGTTTCTGGAATCTCAGGGAGTAAAAGAGCTGGATTATGTTTTTATTTCTCATGGCGATGCAGATCATATGAGTGGAATCGAGGAAATCCTTCAGAATCAGACCCTTGGAGTACGAATCAAAAATCTGGTGCTGCCGCCGGTAAGGCTTCATGATGATGCGTTGAAAAAGCTGGGAAAAACGGCAAAGGAAAATGGCACGAAAGTATTTGGAATGGAGGCAGGTCAGCAGATGAGCCTGGGAGAGATGAGTCTGACTTGTATGGCGCCTTCACAGGAATATCAGGGTGAGACTGGAAATGCAGCGTCTATGGTGTTGTGGATGGAATGGAAAAATCTGGAGATGCTGTTAACCGGAGATGTGGAAGGAGAGGGAGAAGTGCAGCTCACAGAGTGGATGAGAGCACATGGAAAAACAAAGTGTGATATTCTGAAAGCCGCGCATCACGGCTCTAAGAATTCGACACTGCCGGAATTTTTACAGCAGCTGACACCGAAATATGCATGGATTTCATCGGGAATCGGCAACCGGTACGGACATCCGGCAAAGGAGACGGTCGTAAGACTCAGAGAAAAAGGATGCGAATTGTATGGGACGCAGGAGTACGGAGCGGTCACCTTAAAAATAAAAGGGGAAAAAGCTGTGATAGAAACATTTTGCAAAAAGTAAAAGTTTCCGATATAATAGAAATTATGAAAAGTTTGAATGAAGATTTAAAAACAGGACAATTTAAGCAGATATATCTTCTTTATGGAGAGGAAAATTATCTGAAGAAACAGTATAAGGAGCGGTTTGTCAAGGCAATGCTTCCTGATGGCGATACGATGAATTACGCCTATTATGAAGGGAAGGGCGTGGATATCAAGGAAGTCATTGACCTGGCGGAAACGCTGCCTTTTTTTGCAGAGCGCCGGTTGCTTGTATTTGAAAATACCGGATTTTTCAAAAGCTCGGGGGCGGATCTGGCAGATTATGTTAAGGAAATGCCTCAGACCACATATTTTATTTTTGTGGAGGAAGAGGTGGACAAGCGCAGCAAACTGTATAAGGCAGTGAAGGCAAAGGGACATATCGTGGAGCTTCCGTTTCAGGATGAAACGACATTGAAACGCTGGATCCTTGGCAATGTCAAACGGGAAGGAAAGCAGATGTCGGAGGCGTCGGCCGGCTACTTTTTAGGAAAGGTCGGAACCGATATGCAGAATATCCAGGGAGAACTGGAAAAGCTGTTCTGCTATATGCTGCACCGGGATGTGATTACACCGGAGGACATTGACGCAGTCTGTATCAATCAGATTGGAAATCATATTTTTGAGATGGTCAATGCAGTGGCGGAGAAGAAGCAAAGGAGGGCATTGGATCTCTATTATGAACTTCTGGCGTTAAAAGAGCCGCCGATGCGGATCTTGTTTTTGCTGGTGAGACAGTACCGGATCTTGTTTCATGTGAAATCGCTGCAGGCGAAGGGATACGGAAGAAAAGAAATTGCGGCAAAGGCAGGACTTCATCCGTTTGCAGCCGGAAAGTATATGGAGCAGACAAGGTATTTTAAGATGGAAGAACTGCGTGCCGTACTGGAGGAGAGCGCGGAACTGGAAGAACGAGTTAAGACCGGACGGCTGACAGATACGCTGGCGGTGGAGCTGTTTTTGGTAAAATACTCGTCCTGAACGACAGATATTCTTGTCAAAACAAGAAAGGCATGATAGTATATCTTTGCACAAAAAACAGAAAAACATTACAATAAAAGCAAATAGAAAAAGACAGAGTTACTGGAGGAATGAAAGTGTCATCAATTGATCAGAATAAAATACGAAATTTTTGTATTATCGCACATATCGACCATGGAAAATCTACGCTTGCAGACCGGATCATCGAGAAGACCGGACTTCTGACAAGCCGTGAGATGCAGTCTCAGGTTCTGGATAATATGGACCTGGAAAGAGAGAGAGGAATCACCATCAAAGCACAGACTGTGCGTACGGTATATCAGGCGAATGACGGGGAGGAGTATATCTTTAACCTGATCGATACGCCGGGACATGTAGACTTTAACTATGAGGTATCCAGAAGCCTTGCAGCCTGTGACGGAGCGATCCTGGTTGTGGATGCGGCGCAGGGAGTGGAGGCGCAGACGCTGGCGAATGTGTATCTTGCGCTGGATCATGATCTGGATGTATTTCCGGTTATCAATAAGATCGATCTGCCGAGTGCTGAGCCGGATCGTGTCAAAGAAGAGATTGAGGATGTGATCGGGATCGAGGCAGATGATGCGCCCCTGATCTCGGCAAAGACGGGACTCAACATCGAGGAAGTGCTGGAGCAGATCGTGAAGAAGATTCCGGCACCGGAGGGAGATCCGAAAGAGCCGTTAAAAGCATTGATCTTCGATTCGGTTTATGATGCCTACAAAGGGGTAATCGTATTCTGCCGGATCAAAGAGGGAAGCGTGAAAAAAGGAACAACGATCCGGATGATGGCAACAGGAGCCCAGGCCGATGTAGTCGAGGTCGGTTATTTTGGTGCAGGACAGTTTATTCCTTGTGAGGAATTAAGTGCCGGAATGGTTGGGTATATCACGGCCAGCTTAAAAAATGTAAAAGATACCCGTGTGGGTGATACGATCACAGATGCCGCACGTCCTTGTGCAGAACCTCTGCCGGGATATAAAAAAGTCAACCCGATGGTGTACTGTGGGCTGTATCCGGCAGATGGAGCAAAATATCCGGATTTGCGGGATGCACTGGAAAAATTGCAGCTGAATGATGCAGCGCTGCAGTTCGAGGCAGAGACTTCCGTGGCCCTTGGGTTTGGATTCCGCTGTGGTTTCCTTGGACTTCTGCACCTGGAGATCGTACAGGAGCGACTGGAGAGAGAGTACAATCTGGATCTGGTGACAACTGCGCCGAGTGTTATTTATAAGATCCATAAGACAAACGGAGAAGTGATCGATCTGACCAATCCGACGAATATGCCGGATCCTGCGGAGATTGAATACATGGAAGAGCCGATGGTAAAAGCAGAGATTATGGTGACTTCCGAGTTTATCGGTGCGATCATGGATCTGTGTCAGGAGCGCAGGGGTGTATATCAGGGAATGGAGTATATCGAAGAAAAGCGTGCAGTGATTCATTATCATCTGCCATTGAATGAGATTATTTACGATTTCTTTGATGCGTTGAAATCCCGTTCCAGAGGATATGCGTCTTTCGATTATGAGATGCTGGGATACGAGCAGTCAGAGCTGGTAAAACTGGATATTCTGATCAATAAAGAAGAAGTGGATGCACTTTCCTTTATTGTACACAGTGCAACAGCATATGAGCGTGGAAGAAAGATGTGTGAGAAGCTCAAAGAAGAGATTCCAAGACAGCTTTTTGAAATCCCGATCCAGGCAGCAGTGGGAAGCAAGATCATCGCAAGAGAAACCGTCAGAGCAATGCGAAAAGACGTGCTTGCCAAGTGCTACGGCGGTGATATTTCCCGTAAGAAAAAGCTGTTGGAAAAACAGAAAGAAGGAAAGAAGAGAATGCGCCAGGTCGGAAACGTAGAGATTCCGCAGAAAGCGTTTATGAGCGTATTGAAGCTGGATGAAAATTAGAGAAATACAAAAAACCTCGCCAAAGAAATGGTGAGGTTTTTGTTTTCCCATACATTTGATTATTCTGCAGCATTCACAATCTGTTTCATCAATTCATAACATCCTTTTTCCTGAATAAAAGTAAAGTCCTTTACAACAGTTTCTTCGAGTCCGGCAAGTGTTGTCAGATCTTTTCCCCAGAAGGACGTTTCGCTTAAGACGGCGTGAACATAGTCAGCGGCAGAATCGTCTTTGTGTGCGTCATAGAATTCCAGAACTTTCGGATCGTCAGAAATCGGATACTGGTTTTTGCCATTTCGATCCCCGGTAAAAGTTGCGTCCACAAATCCAATGCCTTTATAAAATGCCAGGTAAAAAGCGAGGGAGGCACTCAGGCAAGGTGGAACCTGCCCTGTTTTTTCCAGGTATCCTTCCAGAGAAGGAAGCACACGGGCTTTCCATTTTGCAGTCGAATTCAGAGAAATGGAGAGCAGTGCATGATCGATAAACGGATTTTGGAAGCGATCCGTCACGGACGCAGCAAAGCTCATCAGTTCTTCTTCCGGCAGAGTCAGTGTCGGAATGATCTCTTTATAGATTGCCTGATTCATGTAACCACGGATGACATCATCCTTCATACAGTCTCTGACAATATCCTGTCCGGCAAGGTAAGCACCAAGTACCATGGAAGTGTGAGCACCGTTTAAGATGCGGACTTTCCGCTGTTTGTATGGTTTGTGGTCATCTGTGATCAGGATCGGAAGATTTGCCGTATCACAAGGGAATTCCTCTTTGATCGACTGAGGTCCTTCGATTACCCAGAATCCAAAGATTTCACCGGTGTTTAACACCTTGTCAATATAGCCGTTTTCCTGATTTAAAGCGTCTGCATCAGAGCGTGGATAACCGGTTACAATCCGGTCTACCAAAGTAGAGCAGAAGAGGTTTGCTTCTTTGATCCATTCAGTGAAAGCTTCGCCCAGATTCCAGTCGGCAGCGTGCTTTAAGACGCATTTTTCCAGTTCTTTTCCGTTGTTGTCGATCAGTTCGCAGGAGAGGATGATAAATCCTTTTTTGACATCTCCCTGAAATGCCTCAAAACGTTTATACAGAAACTGTGTCAGCTTTGCCGGAAAACTGTTTGCCGGTGTATCAGTGAACTGACAGGACGGATCATATACGATTCCGGCTTCTGTTGTATTGCAGGTGATGAAACGCAGTTCGGGATTTTTTGCACATTCCATAACTGCCTCATAGTCGCTGTATGCATTTAAGCAGCGGCTGATACAGGAGATTACCCGTTTGGAAGAGACTTCCTGTCCGTTTTCGGAACCACGTAAATACAGTGTGTAGAGACCTTCCTGTTCATTGATAAAATCTCCCACATCCGGAGTTGTGAATTTTGGAATTGGCTGTACCAGTACAACCTTGGAATTAAAATTTGCAGTTTCATTCATTTTATCGATAAAGAAATCGACAAATGCACGCATAAAGTTTCCTTCTCCGAATTGTAAAACGCGTTCCGGAGCTTCGTTTAATAAATATCCATCATAATTTAAATCCTGTAAGGTCTGGTAATTTAACTGTTTCATAGCAAAAATTATCCTTTCTGAAAATCATATTCATCTATTATTACAGAGTCACACCCTGTTTGAAAATGGCCATATCGTGGAATCCTGCTTCCTCGGCTTTGACCGGACGTCCGGAAGCAACCTCCAGAACATAGTCAAAAAGAGATTCTCCCATCTCCGGGATAGAGCCGCCGTCTACCAGCGCACCGCAATTGAAGTCGATCCAGTTTTTCTTATTCTCATAGAGTTTTGTATTACTGGATATTTTTACAGTCGGAACCGGAGAGGCAAAAGGAGTTCCGCGTCCCGTTGTAAACAGTACAATTTGTGCACCGGAAGCTGCAAGTGCAGTAGAGGCTACCAGGTCATTTCCGGGAGCGCTCAAAAGATTGAGTCCTTTTGTCTGCACAGGCTGTCCATAGGAGAGCACATCAGCGACCGGGGCAGAACCGGATTTCTGGGTACATCCAAGAGATTTGTCCTCCAGTGTGGAGATACCTCCCTTTTTATTTCCCGGAGAAGGGTTCTCGTAGATGGTCTGATTGTGACTTTTAAAGTAGTTTTTAAAAGAATTGATCAGGTCTACCGTTTTATCAAAAACAGCTTCATCCCTGCAGCGGTTCATCAGCAGAGTCTCTGCCCCGAACATTTCCGGCACTTCTGTGAGAATCGTAGTACCGCCGCGGGCGATGAGCAGATCGGAAAAAGCACCAACTGTCGGATTTGCAGTGATTCCGGATAATCCATCAGAACCTCCGCATTTCATTCCGATGACAAGCTCTTTGCAGGAAATTTTTTCTCTCTGGAAGGTAGAGGCATAATCACAGAGCTGTCTGATGCAGGCAAGAGATGCCTCTATTTCATCCTCCACTTCCTGAGCAACCAGGAATTTGACACGATCTTCATCTACGGCTCCGATATATTTTTTTAATTCCTCAATATTGCTGTTTTCGCATCCGAGGCCGAGGACCAGAACACCTGCCGCATTTGGATGGCGGATCAGATCTGCAAGGATCTGGCGGGTGTGCTCCTGATCATCTCCCATTTGAGAACATCCATAAGGATGTGGGAATGCGACGATCGCATCTACGCTGTCCGGCTGAAATTCTTTTGTCCTGGCAGCAACAGAGGTTGCGATACTGTTGACACAGCCAACCGTTGGGATGATCCAGATTTCATTGCGGACACCGGCTTTTCCGTCCGTCCTTCTGTATCCTTCAAAGAACCGTTCTTCCTGTGGTTCTAAAGAAGTGAATTCTTTCTGATAAGAATACTCCAGAAGATCTCCAAGTCCTGTTTTCATATTATGAGTGTGGATCCAGGAACCGGCCGGAATATCTTCTGTTGCATAACCAATCGGGGAACCGTATTTGATCACGGCACTCCCGGCGCTGATTTTTTCCAGTGCAAATTTGTGTCCCTGGGGAATGTCTTCTAATAAAGTATACATGCGTCCATCCAGATTTAATACGCTGTCCTTCTTTAAAGAAGTGAGTGCAACTGCTGTATTGTCTTTTGGATGAATCTGAATAAAAGTGTGTGTTGAATCCATAAAAACCTCCATAATGAAAATATAGAAAGAAAATAAAATGTAAGTATTTACAATTAAAATACAACCTTTTTAGTTACAAGTCAATGGAAAAATGTACAAAAAATCAAGAAAAATATTGTGCAAAACGCTAATAAAAGAGTAATTGACTTTTTATTAACGAAGAAATATAATTTATAAATGTAAGGGCTTACAAGAAAACAAGGAAAATAATAAATCAACAGGAGGATTAAGAGATGAAACCATTTATGGATGAAGAATTTCTGCTGAGCACTCCTACAGCACAGAAGTTGTATCATGATTTTGCAGAAACAATGCCGATTCTGGATTACCATTGCCATATCAATCCGGAAGAGATTGCAAAAGATGTCTGTTTTGAAAATATTACCCAGGTATGGCTGGGCGGAGATCATTACAAATGGAGACAGATGCGTTCGAACGGTGTGGATGAGTACTATATCACAGGTGATGCGCCTGCACGGGAAAAATTTCAAAAATGGGCGGAAACGCTGGAAAAAGCTGTGGGAAACCCGTTGTTCCACTGGAGTCATTTGGAATTAAAGCGATATTTTGGTTATCATGGCGTATTAAATGGAGAAACTGCAGAAGAGGTGTGGAATCTCTGCAATCAGAAATTACAGGAGCAATCCATGAGCGTACGGAATCTGATCCGCCGTTCTGGTGTTACTTTAATCTGTACAACAGACGATCCTGCAGACAGCCTCTACTGGCATAAAGAACTGGCGGCAGACGATAGCTTTGACGTACAGGTACTTCCTGCATGGAGACCGGACAAAGCAATGAATATCGAAAAGCCGGATTATGCAGAATATCTGAAAAAACTGGGACAGGCTGCAAGATGTCAGATCGAAACATTTGCAGATCTAAAAATGGCATTAAAGAAGAGAATGGATGCATTTGAAGAAATGGGATGTCGTGCCAGCGATCATGCGTTGGAATATGTGATGTATGTGCCGGAAACAGAAGAAAATCTGGAAAAGATCTTTGCAAAACGCAAACAGGGTGAAATGCTGACAAAAGAAGAAGAACTGAAATTTAAAACAGCATTTATGGCATTTGCAGCAGAGGAGTATACAAAGAGAAACTGGGCAATGCAGCTTCATTATGGATGTAAGAGAGACAACAATGCAGCCCGTTATGCACAGCTTGGACCGGATACCGGATATGACTGTATCAATAACTATGCACCGTCCGCACAGATGGCAGATTTTCTCAATGCATTGAACGAGAAAAACAGCCTTCCAAAGACGATTATCTACAGTCTGAATCCAAATGATGATGAAGCTATCGGAACGATTCTTGGATGTTTTCAGGATGCGGGTGTGGCAGGAAAGATTCAACAGGGATCTGCATGGTGGTTCAACGACCACAAGACTGGAATGATCAAACAGATGACATCTCTGGCAAACCTAGGACTTCTTGGAAATTTCCTTGGAATGCTGACAGATTCCAGAAGTTTTTTGTCTTATTCCAGACATGAGTATTTTAGAAGAATTCTTTGTGAGCTGATCGGAGGATGGGTAGAAAACGGAGAATATCCGGATGATGAGCGGATGCTGGGAAAAATTATCAAAGACATTTCCTATAATAATGCAGTGCGCTATTTTGGGTTTGAGTTGAAAGAAGTTTAAAAGAATTCCTAAAAGGTGGAGAAATATAATGAAACAAGAATTAGATACAACAGAGAATGGTCAGAAAAAGCTTAAATGGAGTGAAAAAATTGCGTATGGATTTGGTGATTTTGGAAATGGCTTTATGTTTGACCTGGGACAGGCATATCTGACGAAATTTTATACAGATATTGCATTGATACCAGCGGGAATGGTAGGTGTGATTTTTTCTATTACCAAGATTTTTGATGCGTTTATGGATCCATTGGCGGGGGCATTTGTAGATACAAGAAAGAATCATGGAAAGCAGGGACGGTTTCGTCCGGTTATGATGTTCTCATCGATTATTCTGGCAATTTTGACCATTATTACATTTACAATGCCGAATTTTTCCATGACGAGAAAAATTGCTTATGCATTTGCTACATATATGATATGGGGAGTTGTTTATAGTTTTACAAATATCCCGTATGGTTCTCTTGCTTCGGTTATGACTAGTGTGCTGTATCGTTGATATTTAACATTATTACTGCATCTTATTCAGATGCA
>Mack_p2__coassemble_2151_pt1 | contig 10627 bp, 5 predicted proteins | sample Mack_p2__metabat2_low_PE_036 | metagenome-assembled genome bin Mack_p2 | reverse complement strand
TGCAGGAAAAACCACCGGTACAGAAAGAATTTACGATCACAGCAGTTGCACATGGCGGTGGAACCATTGATCCAAGCGGTGCAGTGAAAGTAGAAGAAGGAAAAGATCAGGTATTTACAATCCAACCATATGAAGGATTTGAAGTAAAAGAAGTATTTGTAAATGGAGAATCCGTTGGAGCTGTTACAGAGTACAAATTTGAGGCAGTTCGTGCAGATGCAAGCATTGAAGTATTCTTCGCAGAAAAAGAAGCAGTACAGGCTGACAAGACAAAACTCAACGAGTCCATTGCAGCAGCAGAAGAACTTCTGAAACATGCAGAGGACTATGTTCCGGAAGATGTTCAGAATCTGATGGAAGTACTGGATGCAGCGAAAGCAGTAGCAGCAGATCCGGCAGTGACACAGGAAACAGTGGATGCGGCACAGAATGCACTGGATGCAGCAATGAATATTGCGCCGATCCAGAAAGAGTTTGCAATTATGGCAGCAGCAGGAGAGGGCGGAAGCATCACTCCATGCGGTACTGTAAAGGTAGAACGCGGCATGAGCCAGACATTTGCGATCCAGCCAAAAGAAGGATATGTGATCAGTGATGTTCTTGTAAATGGACAGTCTGTTGGTGCAGTGGCAGAGTATACATTCTGTGATGTCAATGCAGATGCCAATATTACAGCACTCTTCCAGAAAGCAGCTGTTTCTACAGATAAATCACAGCTTACAGCTGTTATAAAAGAAGCAGAGGAACGTCTGGAGCAGGCAGATAAGTACACAGAAGAGACTGTAAAAGCGCTTCAGAAAGAAGTGGAGGCGGCGCAGTTTATTCTTGTAGACAAAGAGGCATCTCAGGCAGACATTGATGCAGCAGTACAGAAAGTAAGAACTGCGATCGATGCGCTGGAAGAAAAAACACAGACTGAGAAACCAGAAAATCCAGACAATAATAAACCGGGCAACAAACCGGGAAATGGAAACAATGGCGGACAAAACAATAACGGAAACAGCAATCAGTCTACAACACAGAAACCGTCAACTGGTACTCCAAACAAAGCAGTGAAGACAGGAGATTCTACTCCGATCGCCGGAGCAGTATCCGGACTTCTTGCAGGAGGAGCAGCGCTTCTGGCATTCCTGAAAAGACGCAAATAAATAAAAATAAAAAATTCTTCCTAAATATGAGCAGTGCTCTGTGCCGAAAGGCATGGGGCACTGTTTTATGGTACGGGAAATTTGGCTTTGGCGGAAGATGTTTGAATAAAATATTCGCTGGCAGAACAGTTCTTGTTACCGTTCACACCATTCCCCCCTATCCATGCGCAATCGTCGTGCCTGCGCACTCCAGTTCCGGACAGATTTACAGAAAATTTTTAGTATGCTACAATAAAAATTAACAGCTAGAAAAACAAGAAAGATACTTGGGAGGAACTGACATGGAAAAGTGGTTTGTGTCCATGAAGAAAGCGGATTTTACGCAGATTGCGGAAAAATATCATATTTCCCCGATCATCGCGCGCCTGATCCGAAACAGGGATATTTTAGGCGATCAGAATATTGACTACTATTTAAATGGAACGATTGCAGATCTGCACGATGGGATGCTGATGAAAAATATGGATACGGCAGTGGAGATTCTGGAGGAAAAAATCCGGGAAGGCGAAAAGATCCGTGTGATCGGAGATTATGATATCGACGGAGTCAATGCGACGTATATTTTGAAAACAGGATTAGAAAGTCTGGGAGCTTTGGTGGATACGGATATTCCGGATCGGATGAAGGATGGATACGGCCTCAATCAGATGCTCATTGACAGGGCATTGGAGGACGGTGTAGATACGATCATTACCTGTGACAATGGGATCGCAGCCGCTTCAGAGATTGCTTACGGGAAAGCGCAGGGGATGACGATCATTGTGACAGATCACCATGAAGTACCTTATCTGGAAGCAGGAGGAGAGAAAGAATATCTGATTCCCGGTGCAGATGCAGTGGTCAACCCGCATTTACCGGGAGATCCTTATCCGTTTAAAGGTCTGTGCGGTGCTGCAGTTGCGTATAAAGTGGTGGAAGCATTATATAATGTCATGGGACAGGATGCAGATGATGTAGATTTTCTGATGGAAAATGTGGCCATTGCTTCTGTGGGGGATGTAATGGATCTGGTGGATGAGAACCGGATTTTTGTAAAACAGGGACTTGAAATGCTGAAACGCACTCAAAACGAAGGACTCAAAGCGCTGATGGAATGTACCCAGGTACCGACAGAGCGACTTTCGGCTTATCACATCGGATTTGTCATCGGACCATGTATCAATGCGAGCGGGCGGCTGGATACGGCAAAGCGGGCATTGGAGCTCCTTGAGGTGAAGAACAGAAGAGAAGCTGTCATGATGGCAGAAGATTTAAAAGCATTGAATGACAGCCGTAAGGAAATGACAGAAAAAGGGGTAGAGCAGGCAGTTGAACAGATCGAGACAACGGATTTGAAAGAGGATCGAGTGCTGGTTGTGTATCTGCCGGACTGTCATGAGAGTATTGCGGGAATCATTGCCGGAAGACTGAAAGAAAAATATTATAAGCCGGTGTTTGTTCTGACGCAGGGAGAACATGGCGTCAAAGGGTCCGGGCGTTCTATTGAAAGCTACCATATGTTTGAGGAAATGTGCAAATGCAGGGCGTTATTCACAAAATTCGGAGGCCATAAGCTGGCGGCAGGGCTATCTCTGGAAGAGGAGAATGTGGAACGTTTCCGCAGAACGATCAATGAACTCTGTGAGCTGACCAGTCAGGATCTGATGCCGAAGGTATCCATTGACATGCAGCTTCCTCTTGCGTATGTAACAGAAGAGCTGATTGAAGAACTGGAACTTCTGGAGCCTTTCGGGAAAGGAAATACAAAGCCGTTGTTTGCGGAAAAAAACTTAAAAGTACAGAATCTCCGTGTGATCGGGAAGAATCAGAATGTCCTGAAATTTCAGGTTCTGGATCGAAATGGACGGAAAATGGAGGCGATCTATTTCGGAGAGGTACAGGAGTGTATGGAGTATCTGCAGACAAAAGAAAAGGTATCTCTGACATTTTACCCATCGGTCAATGAATACCGGGGGAATAAAACCATACAGATTACAGTGGTAAATTATCAATAATGATGATATACTAATCCATATGGAATTTTTACGATGGAAAAGAAAAAGGGGGATTTGATATGGCAGGTACGCTGGAATATGAACTTCTGAACAAAAATCTGGAGATGGTGGATGGGCACGCCGTGAAAGCACCTGAAGATTATCAAAACCCTGAGCAGTTATATGACGCATTGATTGCAAGGGTGAGAAAATATCATCCGTCTGCGGATATTTCTCTGATCGAGAAAGCTTATCAGCTTTCCAGAGAGGCTCACAAGGAGCAGGTGCGAAAGTCCGGAGAGCCCTATATCATCCATCCGCTCTGGGTGGGGATCATTCTGGCTGATTTGGAGATGGATAAAGAGACGATCGTGGCAGGGATGCTCCATGATACGGTGGAAGATACTGAGATGACAGTGGAGGATATCACAAGAGAATTTGGAGAAGAAGTCGCACTTCTGGTAGACGGGGTCACCAAGTTGGGTCAGCTGTCTTATTCGAAAGATAAGCTGGAAGTACAGGCGGAGAATCTCAGAAAGATGTTTCTGGCTATGGCAAAGGACATCCGTGTCATCATCATCAAGCTGGCAGACCGTCTGCATAATATGCGGACGCTGGAGTTTATGATTCCGGCAAAACAGAAGGAAAAAGCCAGAGAGACGATGGATATTTACGCTCCGATCGCTCAGAGACTTGGAATCTCCAAGATTAAGACGGAGCTGGATGATCTCTCTTTGAAATATTATCAGCCGGAAGTGTATTTCCAGCTGGTGAAAGATTTGAATGAGCGAAAGACCGAGCGGGAAGAGTTTGTACAGCAGATCGTGGCAGAAGTTTCTCATCATATGGAGAACGCCCATATCCAGGCCAAGGTGTACGGAAGAGTGAAGCATTTCTTCAGTATTTATAAGAAGATGGTGAATCAGAACAAGACGTTGGATCAGGTATACGACCTGTTTGCAGTACGGATCATCGTGGATTCTGTGAAGGACTGCTATGCAGCTCTGGGCGTGATCCATGAGATGTACACTCCGATTCCGGGGCGGTTTAAAGACTATATCGCCATGCCAAAAGCCAATATGTATCAGTCACTGCATACCACGCTGATGGGACCGGCAGGGCAGCCGTTTGAGATCCAGATCCGTACGGAAGAGATGCACAAGACGGCAGAGTATGGTATTGCCGCTCACTGGAAATATAAAGAAAGCGGTGGTCCGGCGAAGAATAATAAGAGCCGGGAAGAAGAAAAGTTAAGCTGGCTTCGTCAGATTCTGGAGTGGCAGAGAGACATGTCAGATAATCGGGAGTTTTTAAGTCTCTTAAAAGGCGATCTGGATCTGTTTGCAGAAGATGTGTATTGTTTTACTCCAAACGGAGATGTGAAGAACCTGCCAAATGGTTCTACTCCGGTGGATTTTGCCTATGCGATCCACAGTGCGGTGGGCAACAAGATGGTAGGAGCCCGTGTCAACGGCAAGCTGGTCAATATTGACTATAAGATCCAGAACGGAGACCGGATTGAGATTCTGACTTCTCAGAATTCCAAAGGACCGAGCCGTGACTGGCTGAATATTGTAAAGAGTACGCAGGCAAAGAACAAGATCAATCAGTGGTTTAAGCATGAGTTTAAGGAAGAAAATATCATCCGCGGAAAAGAACTGATCGCCGCATATTGCAAGTCCAAGTCTCTGACCCAGGCAGATCTGATGAAGCCCAAGTATCTGCAGATCGTCCAGAGAAAGTACGGATTCCGTGACTGGGATGCGGTTCTGGCGGCGATCGGGCACGGCGGTTTAAAAGAAGGTCAGGTGGTCAACCGTCTGGTGGAAGAGTATGGAAAAGATCACAAAAAAGAGATTACGGATGCGACGATCCTGGAGAAGATTTCTGAGGCAAACAATCAGAAGGTGCATATTGCAAAATCAAAGAGCGGGATCGTGGTCAAAGGAATTGATGACATGGCGGTGCGCTTCTCCAAGTGCTGCAATCCGGTTCCGGGTGATGAAATCGTAGGATTTGTGACCAGAGGAAGAGGTATGACGATCCACCGTACAGATTGTGTGAATATGCTGCATCTGTCTGCTGCGGAGCGGGAGCGTCTGATCGATGCAGAGTGGGAGAATAATGCAGAGACGGAAGGTGGAGGTCAGTATCTGGCAGAGCTGAAGATGTATGCCAACGACAGGCAGGGACTGCTTCTGGATGTAACGAAGGTATTTACAGAAGAAAAAATCGATGTCAGATCTATGAATACACGAACCAGCAAAAAAGGAACCGCTACACTGGAAATGGGATTTATTGTAAAGGGCAGAGAACAGCTGAATCTTATCATAAAAAAACTGCGCAATGTAGAAGGAGTTCTGGATATTGAACGGACAGCGGGGTAGAGAAAAATGAGAATCAAAAAATTTGTGATCGGAATGGTCGGCACCAACTGTTATGTGGTGTACAATGAAAATACTAAAGAATGTTTTGTTGTGGATCCGGCGGCACCATCTGCGCCGCTTGTCGAATTTATCCGGACAGAGGGTCTTCAGTTGCAGGGAATCCTCCTGACACATGGTCATTTTGATCATATTATGGGAATTGACACACTGCGCAGAGAATGGTCAGTTCCTGTTTATGCCAGTGTACTGGAGCAGAAGGTTCTGACAGATACCAATGTGAATCTGTCTGCTGCATATGGAGCGGGCTATGTGTTTGCGGACGCCAAGTTTCTGGAAGATGGGGCATCTCTCGCACTTGCAGGATATCAGATCCGTATGATCTCCACTCCGGGGCATACGGCGGGAGGATGCTGTTATTATATAGAAGAAGAGAAGGTTCTTTTCAGCGGAGATACACTGTTTGCAGGATCTGTTGGAAGAACAGATTTTCCGACAGGCAGTATGAGTACACTGGTGCGTTCGGTAAAAGAGCGATTGCTGAGCCTTCCGGAAGATACGCAGGTGTATCCGGGACATATGGAGGCAACAACGATTGGATTTGAAAAGGAGAATAATCCGTTTTTATAAGAAAACGGAAGAGAAATATGATGATACAGATCAGCAGTAAAGATACGTTATATATGTATAATTTATATCATATTGTGAAGGCTTTTTTCCCGAATGAGGAGATCAGCCAGAATCTGGACGAAAAGCAGGAATCTCTGGTTTCAGTGAAGCTGGAAGAGGATTCTTGCTTTTATGTTCCTGTTTCAGAAATTGCAGACTGTCCGGATTGCCAGGATGGAAAGAAGAAAGTGACAAAGCTTGTCTATGACTGGCTGTCAAAAGTGACCGGACGGATACTTGCCTGGGGGATGCTGACAGGTGTCAGACCGACAAAGCTGGCTATGCAGAAACTGGAAGCCGGTATGAGCCGAAAAGAAGTCTGCACATTTTTAGAGCAGGAGTACGGAGTCAGTCACCAGAAGGCAGAACTTGGCATTGCGATTGCAGAGCGGGAAAAAGAGCTGCTTGGCAGACTGGACTATGAGCAGGGATTCAGTCTCTATGTAGGGATTCCGTTTTGTCCAAGCATCTGTTCGTACTGTTCTTTCAGTTCGTCCCCTCTGGCGGAGTGGAAAGACCGGGTAGATGATTATTTAAAGGCGCTCTGTCAGGAAATCCGGGCACTGGGAGAGCGGGCAGAAGAAAGAAAGCTTAATACGATCTATATCGGAGGAGGGACTCCGACAACACTGGAGGCAGAGCAACTTTTTGAGCTTTTGGATACGATACAGAAGTCGTTTTCATTTGAGTATCTGCAGGAGTTTACGATCGAAGCGGGAAGACCGGACAGCATTACAAGAGAAAAGCTGGAAGTGATGCGAAGATTTCCGGTGACCAGGATTTCTGTCAATCCCCAGACCATGCAGCAGAAAACGCTGGATCTGGTGGGAAGAAAGCATACCGTTCAGGATGTAAAAGACATTTTCCATGCAGCCAGAGAGCTTGGATTTGACAATATCAACATGGATCTGATCGCAGGACTTCCGGGAGAGACGGCGGAGGATATGAGGGATACGCTTTGTCAGATTGAAGAGCTTTCGCCGGACAGTCTGACGGTTCATGCGCTGGCGATCAAGCGGGCGGCGAAGTTCGGCCAGGAGCAGCGCAAGATTGATCTGCATTCTGAGATCGAACAGATGGTAGAAGAGAGTGCCAGGGCGGCAGAACGCATGGGACTTGTGCCGTATTATCTGTACCGGCAGAAAAATATTGCGGGAAATTTTGAAAATGTTGGATATGCAAAGGTTGACAAAGCCGGAATATACAATATACTTATTATGGAAGAAAAACAGACGATCCTTGCAGCAGGGGCAGGTGCCTCCACAAAGATCGTGCTTCCGGAGAAGATCCGTCTGGACAATGGACGGGAGACGAATCTGATCCGCATAGAAAATGTGAAAAATATTACGGAGTATGAAAGCCGTATTGATGAGATGATAGAGAGAAAAGGAGAATGGTTATGGCGCTGAAAAAGAAACCGGTAACCGGAATGAAAGATATGATGCCGGCGGAGATGGAGATCCGCGATTATGTGATCGGACAGATCAAAGAGACATACCGTGCATTTGGGTTCTCATCCATTGAGACTCCATGTGTAGAGCACATTGAAAATCTCTGCAGCAAACAGGGCGGAGACAATGAAAAGCTGATCTTCAAGATTTTAAAAAGAGGAGAAAAGCTGAAGATCGAAGAAGCAAAAGAAGAAAAAGATGTTGTGGACGGAGGCCTTCGTTACGATCTGACAGTACCGCTGTCCAGATACTATGCGAACAATGCAAATGAACTGCCGTCTCCGTTTAAAGCACTTCAGATGGGAAATGTCTGGAGAGCGGACAGACCGCAGAGAGGACGATTCCGTCAGTTTATGCAGTGTGATATCGATATTCTGGGAGAGCCAGGTAATCTGGCAGAGATCGAGCTGATCCTGGCAACGACGACGCTGCTTGGAAAACTGGATTTTAAAAACTTTACGATCCGTATCAATGACAGAAGAATTTTAAAAGCAATGGCAGCATACAGCGGATTTGCAGAGAGTGATTATGAAAATGTATTCATCATCCTGGACAAGATGGACAAGATCGGTCTGGATGGTGTGGCAGCAGAATTAGAGGAAAACGGATATGCAAAAGAGTCTGTGGAAAAATATTTGCAGTTATTCAAAGAGATTACGAATGACGTGGAAGGCGTACGTTACTGTAAAGAAAAACTGGAAGGCTTTCTTGCGGATGACGCGGCGGCTTCGCTTGAGACCATCATCACATGTGTAGAGAGTGCGAAAGAAGCGGATTTCCGTATGAAATTTGATCCTACACTGGTTCGCGGAATGTCCTATTATACAGGGACGATCTTTGAGATTTCCATGGACGAGTTCGGCGGTTCGGTAGGCGGCGGCGGACGTTATGATGAAATGATCGGAAAATTCACCGGACAGAATACACCTGCAGTCGGATTTTCCATCGGATTTGAACGGATTGTCATGCTGCTTTTAGAACGAGGATATCAGGTACCGACAGCCGCACAGAAGAAAGCATTTCTGATCGACAAGAAGATGCCGAAGGAAGGTATGCTCAAGATCCTAAATCTGGCAAAAGCAGAGCGCGCACTTGGAAAACAGGTGATGATCGTCAATATGAAGAAAAATAAAAAGTTCCAGAAGGAGCAGCTGATGGAACAGGGATATACAGAGATTGTAGACTGCTATGCAGACAACATCGAGCAGTTGTAGAGAAGAAGGGAGAAACAGAGAAATGGCAGAATCAATGCAGGGACTCAAAAGAACACACCGATGCGGGGAACTGTCCAGTGCAAACATTGGAGAGAAAGTAACCGTCATGGGATGGGTACAGAAGAACAGAAATAAAGGCGGAATCGTATTTATGGATCTGCGTGACCGCTCCGGAATCCTTCAGATTGTATTTGAGGGAGAAGAGCAGGCAGAGCTGATGGAAAAAGCTGCAAAATTAAGAAGTGAGTTTGTAGTTGCGGTTGTAGGAGATGTGGAGAAGAGAAGCGGTGCAGTCAATGAAAACCTGGCAACAGGAGAGATTGAAGTGCGTGCTGAAGAACTTCGCATCCTCTCAGAATCCGAGGTACCACCGTTCCAGGTGGAAGAAAACAGCAAGACAAAGGAAGAACTTCGTCTGAAATATCGTTATCTGGATTTAAGAAGACCGGATCTTCAGAGAAACCTGCGTATGAGAAGTCAGGTCACAACACTGGCACGTCAGTTTTTCGCAGAAGAAGGCTTCCTTGAGATCGAGACTCCGATCCTCGGAAAGACAACACCGGAAGGGGCAAGAGATTATCTGGTGCCTAGCCGTGTACATCCGGGAAGTTTTTACGGACTTCCACAGTCACCACAGCTTTACAAACAGCTTCTGATGTGTTCCGGATGTGACCGCTATATCCAGATCGCAAAATGCTTCCGTGACGAGGACCTTCGTGCAGACAGACAGCCGGAGTTTACCCAGATCGATATGGAGCTTTCCTTTGTAGATGTAGATGACGTGATCGAAGTCAACGAGCGTTTCCTTGCAAAACTGTTCAAGGAAGTTCTGGATGTGGATGTACAGCTTCCGATCCAGAGAATGACATGGCAGGAAGCGATGGACCGCTACGGTTCTGACAAACCGGATACCCGTTTCGGTATGGAACTAGTGAATGTGACAGACGTTGTCAAAGACAGCGAGTTTGTGGTATTCAAAGGCGCCATTGAAAACGGCGGAACTGTCCGTGGTATCAACGCCAAAGGACAGGGGGCAATGCCGCGTAAAAAGATTGACAAGCTGGTGGCATTTGCAAAAGATTTCGGTGCTAAGGGGCTTGCTTATATTGCAATCCAGGAAGATGGTACGGTGAAGTCCTCCTTCTCTAAATTTATGACAGAAGAAGAGATGAACAATCTGATTGCAGCAATGAACGGAGAAGCAGGAGATTTACTGCTCTTTGCGGCAGATAAGAACAAAGTTGTATGGGATGTTCTTGGAAATCTGCGTCTGGAACTGGCGAAACAGATGGAACTTCTGGACAAGAATCAGTACAATTTCCTGTGGGTTACAGAATTCCCGTTGCTTGAGTGGAGCGATGAGCAGAATCGTTATCTGGCAATGCATCACCCATTCACGATGCCGATGGAAGAAGATCTGCAGTACATTGATTCCGATCCGGGAAGAGTCCGTGCAAAAGCGTACGATATCGTCTTAAACGGAAATGAGATCGGCGGAGGAAGTGTAAGAATCTTCCAGAACGACGTACAGGAGAAGATGTTTGAGGTGCTTGGATTTACAAAAGAGCAGGCATATGAGCAGTTTGGCTTCCTTCTGGATGCATTCAAATACGGAGTACCGCCTCACGCAGGACTGGCATATGGTCTGGACAGAATGGTCATGCTGATGGCAAAAGAAGACAGTATCCGTGATGTGATGGCATTCCCGAAGATCAAAGACGCATCCTGCCTGATGACACAGGCTCCAAGTATGGCAGACAATAAACAGTTGGAAGAACTGGGGCTGAA
>Mack_p2__coassemble_787_pt1 | contig 32178 bp, 30 predicted proteins | sample Mack_p2__metabat2_low_PE_036 | metagenome-assembled genome bin Mack_p2 | reverse complement strand
ACTGGATCTACAAAAGCGATGTAAAGACAGCAGAGCGATTTGGATATATGTGGGAGTGCCCAGACTATTTTGAAACAGAAGGCAGAAAGATTTTATCGACTTCCGTGCAGGGGCTGGAAGGCGGCGTGTGGGATGCACGAAATGTGTACCAGTCCGGATATTTTCTGGTAGAGGGGGATATCCTTTCCGAGTATGTGCTTTCTGACTATGAACTCTGGGACTATGGATTTGATTATTATGCACCGCAGAGTTTTGAAAGTGAGGATGGACGCCGGATCCACATCAGTTGGATGGGAATGCCGGATTGTGAGGAATACACAAACCTGACGCTGGAAGATGGATGGCAGCACTGCTTTACATTTCCAAGAGAAGTGCATGTCAAAGATAAAAAAGTGCTTCAGCAGCCGGTAAAAGAACTGGAAGCACTGCGCAGAGGAGAAGAAAGAGCAGTCTCTGTTCTGGAGAAGAAAGGTACAAAAGTCTTTGAGGCAGAGGTGCAGAATATCACAGGAAATCACTTCCGCGCAGTACTGGCAAAAGAACTGGTTCTGGAATATGAAAACGGAAGATTTGAGATGAAGTTTACAAGCCAGGACAAGACGTCCGTATCGGCGGGAAGAAGTCTTAGATTCCGGGAAGTAAGTGAAGTCAGAAACGTCCGGATCCTTGCAGATGTTTCTTCTGTAGAAGTGTTTGTCAATGATGGAGAGACTGTGTTTTCTACAAGGTATTATCCGCAGGATTATGAAATAAAAATAGAAGCTTTGGATGCCGAGATTGCATTCTGGGAGCTGTAAAAGCAAAAATGTTCCCATCGGGATTTCCTGATGGGAACATTTTTGTTATGTAAGAAAGACTGTCAAATGTACAAATCAGTTTGCATCTTCTTTGTCTTTGGGCAGTACAATGTTGAGGAGTACTGCAAGCAATGTAGCCACAACAACCGGTGATTTTCCGAAGATCATCACAAACCAGTCCGGGAAGCTGGCAAGAGAATCACTTGCCTGTGAGATTCCCATTCCCAGTGCTGCCGCAAGTCCCACGATGGAAGTATTGCGAAACGTCATATTTTGTGATGTGATCAGTTTCATTCCGGTCATGGCGATGGATGCAAAGACGGAAACCGTAGCGCCGCCGAGTACACAATATGGAATCGTCGTCAAAAGAGACGAGAACTTTGGAATCAGTCCGGCGACTAACAGGATCAAAGCGGCACCGCCGAGTACACAGCGGTTAATGACTTTTGTAGTTGCAACGATACCAACATTCTGACTGTAGGTTGCAGTCGGAAGCCCGCCAAGGAATGAAAACAGGATATTGGAGATTCCATATCCTACGATTCCTCCCTGAAGTTCCTGATCAGTCGGCATACGGTTCATACCACCGCTTGTGGTTGCAGAAAAGTCTCCGATCGCCTGGATCGAGTTGATCGCGAATAACAGGCCGATGGCGATACAGGCAGACGGCTCAAAACGAATGCCAAAATGCATCGGACTTGGGATCTGAAAAAATGATGCATCCTGAATTGGGGAAAAGTCAACCATTCCGAAGAACAGCGCAATGATATATCCTCCGATAATACCGATCAGGATGGATGCAAGCTTCCAGATGCCTTTCCCAAAATGATTTAATACTGTTACGATCGTCAATGTTAAGAACGCTACCAGCCAGTTTTGCCAGGAGCCGTAATCTTTACTTCCGGTACCGCCGGCCATATAATTGATTGCGGTTGGATAAAGGGAAAGACCGATGGTAAATACAACGGTTCCCGTAATCAGCGGTGGGAAGAATCTGCGGATACTGCGGATAAAAAGTCCCACAAAAACGGCAACGGCACCACCCACGATCATAGCCCCTAAAATGGCGGCTACATCATACTCAGCAGCAATGGACTGCATGCTCGGCACATAGGCAAAACTGATTCCCATGATGACCGGAAGGCCGGAGCCGATGGCAAAATATCTGGTCTTGATAAACGGAAATAATTGAAGCAGTGTCGAGAGGGCGGAAGTGACCAGGGCCGCCTGGATCAATATGACAGAGTCTGCTTCGGAAAGTCCGGCTACACCGGATACAATGATGGCAGGTGTTACACAGCCCACAATCATTGCGACAACATGCTGAAGTGCAAGTGGAAATGCCTGATTGAAAGCAGGTACTCCATGCAGATCAAAAATAGTAGAGCGGGTTGTCTGATGTTTCATAAGTAAGGTGTCCCCCTTTATTTGAGATGGATCCTGGTGCCTGTAAGACCCTGGATTCCTTCTCTGGCTTTTTCTAGTAATGTGATCAAAGACTTCCTTCCGGGTGCTGATTCTGCAAATTCCACGGCTGCCTGCATCTTCGGAAGCATAGAGCCGGGTGCAAAATGTCCTTCTTTAATATACTGTTTTGCCTCATCTACCGTGATATCATCCAGCCATTTCTGGTCCGGAGTTCCGAAATGAATGGCGGCTTTTTCTACTGCAGTGAGGATGATCAGAAAATCTGCATCCAGTTCTTTTGCAAGCAGAGCACTGGCGAAATCTTTGTCTATGACTGCACTGGCACCTTTTAAATGATTGCCCTGACGGATCACCGGAATGCCCCCGCCTCCGCAGGCAATGACAAGATCACCGGAATCCACCATGGTCCGGATGGTTCCGATTTCAATGATCTCCTGTGGTTTTGGAGAAGCTACCACACGGCGGTAACCTCTTCCGGCATCTTCTTTCATAATGTAGTCATATTTCTGCGACATTTCTTCTGCCTGTTCTTCTGTAAGAAAACGTCCGATCGGTTTGGACGGACAGGCAAAAGCAGGATCATGTTCATCAACCCGTACTTGTGTGATCATGGTTGCAACAGGAATATCTGTAATATTGCGATTCAGAAGCTCTTCTCTTAAAGCATTCTGAAGATCATAACCGATATAAGCCTGGCTCATGGCAACACAGACAGATAGAGGGGTATTGGGCTGCTGTGCGTCTTCGTGAGTCAGAGCGAGCATTGCGTTGTTGACCATACCGACCTGAGGGCCGTTTCCGTGTGCAACAACAACTTCACATCCTTCCTCGATCAGATCGACGATGGCGCGGGCTGTGATCTTGACAGCTGCCATCTGCTCCGGAAGGGTGTTGCCCAGGGCGTTTCCGCCCAAGGCAATGACAATTCGTTTTTTTCTTGCCATTTTTATTCCTCCCCGACTGATGCGATTGTTTCTACCTCACATAAAACTCCTTTTGGAAGATCTTTTACAGCAACGCAGGAGCGTGCCGGTTTTCCTGTAAAATATTTTGCATAGATTTCATTGAATGCAGCAAAATCACCCATGTCTGCAAGGAAACAGGTTGTTTTTACCACATCTGTAAAATCCGCATTCTGGCTTTCAAGAAGCGCTTTGATGTTTAACATCACCTGTTCTGTCTGTTCTTCGATCGTGGTTCCGACCACTTCTCCTGTTATCGGAGAGAGCGGGATCTGACCGGAGAAAAACGCAATTCCGTTACAGATGATTCCCTGAGAATAAGGTCCGATTGCTGCCGGTGCATTTTTGGTTTCTACATATTTTAGCATAGCTTAGTCCCTCCTTGAATATAATCCATTTCGCATCGTGTTCTAGTATAACAGGTTTTACTCAAAAACTCTAGGTGTGGATTTCTCTTCCAGCTTCTTTAAGATATCAGCAGGATCTGCAAATTTTGCAAGAAAGATCATGGCTGCGATGATATACGGTTTGTAGCTGGCTTCTTTATAAAGTGGTGTTCTGTAGCGGTCGAATACGCTGGCATCGACTTCACCGGATTCGCAGCTGACACCTGTGATATCTGCAGGCAGACAGTGCAGGTAGAGCGCGTTACCGTCTTTGGTCGTCTTCATCAGTTCTTCTGTACAAGCCCAGTCTTTGTGCTGTGCGTTCTGTTCCAGAAGTTCTTTTTCCAGAGCATCGATTCCAGCAAAGTCACCGTTTCCATATAATTCAGTACGTTTTTCCATGGCAGCAAACGGCGCCCAGCTCTTTGGATAAACGATGTCGGCATCTTTGAAAGCTTCTGCCATATTGTTGGTCTTTGTGAAAGAACCGCCGGATTTTTTTGCATTTTCGGTAGCAACAGCTTCCACTTCCGGGAAGACTTCATATCCTTCCGGATGTGCCAGTACAACGTCCATTCCAAAACGTGTCATCAGTCCGATCACACCCTGTGGAACAGAGAGCGGTTTTCCGTAGGAAGGAGAGTATGCCCAGGACATGGCGATCTTCTTGCCTTTCAGATTCTCGACACCGCCGAATTCATGGATGATGTGCAGCATATCGGCCATTGCCTGTGTCGGATGGTCGATGTCGCACTGCAGGTTGACAAGCGTTGGTTTCTGCTGAAGAATCCCGTCTTTGTGTCCTTCTGTCACAGCATCTACGACTTCGTGCATGTAGGCATTTCCTTTTCCGATGTACATATCGTCACGGATTCCGATGACATCTGCCATGAAAGAAATCATGTTGGCTGTCTCACGAACTGTCTCACCATGCGCAATCTGCGATTTTCCTTCATCCAGATCCTGCACCTCAAGTCCGAGCAGGTTACATGCGGAAGCAAATGAGAAGCGGGTACGTGTGGAATTGTCACGGAATAAAGAGATTCCGAGTCCGCTTTCAAATACTTTTGTGGAGATGTTGTTTTCTCTCATAAAACGGAGTGCGTCTGCCAGTGTAAATACTGCTTCCAGTTCGTCGTCTGTTTTTTCCCAGGTCAGGAAAAAGTCAGAGTTGTACATGTCTTTGAAATTGAGTGCGTTCAGTTTATCGATGTAATCCTGTAATGTTTTCATAGTGTGATTCCTCCATATACTCAGGCTGTGCCTGTTGTGTTTTTTGCTATTTTGAAAATTTATTTACAATATAAAGTCGGCAGTGCAGCGTAAACAGCGGCACATACGACCAGGTCTGCCTTCCAGGTCTTTTCATTTGGTGCATGAGCCTGTGCTTCTGCTCCAGGCCCAAATCCGATACAAGGAATGCCGTTTCGTCCCATGATGGAAACGCCGTTTGTAGAGAACGTCCATTTGTCAGTCAGTGGGCGGGCTTTTCTCATCTTAGCAGTCTCTGGTGTTCCAATCCTTTCTTCTCCGTAAAGTCCCTTGTAGGCTTCTTCCAGAGCTTTTGTGACTTTGTGGTCTTTTGGAATGACCCAGGTCGGGAAGTAGCATTCGATCGGATATACCAGTCCGGTATAGGATGGTCTGTCATAGTTGTACATGGAAACCGTTACATCCTCCCCATATTTCTGTACGCTTGGAAGTGCACGGATCTCATCCAGACAGCTTTCCCATGTCTCTCCGGCAGTCATACGGCGATCCAGAGAAACAGAGCAGGAGTCTGCAACCGCACAGCGGCTTGGAGAAGTGAAGAAAATCTCAGAAGTTGTGATGGTACCCCGTCCTAAGAATCTTGCTTCTTCCCATTCCGGATTATATGTTTCATCCAGCATTTTTACGAGTCCTTTGATTTCAGTTGTCTCTTCGGCATCGTTTTCGTTCAGTGCACGGACATCCTGCAGGATATCAGCCATCTTGTAGATTGCATTGTCTCCACGCTCCGGTGCAGAGCCGTGACAGGATACGCCTTTGACGTCTACACGGATCTCCATACGTCCTCTCTGTCCGCGGTAGATCCCGCCGTCAGTCGGTTCTGTGGATACCACAAATTCCGGACGGACTTTATCTTCGTTGATGATGTATTGCCAGCAGAGGCCGTCGCAGTCTTCTTCCTGTACGGTTCCGGTGACAAGGACTGTATATTTGTCACTTAAAAGTCCCAGATCTTTCATGATCCTTGCACCGTAAACTGCAGAGACGATACCTCCGAGCTGATCAGAAGTACCACGTCCTCCGATCTCTGTGTCAGATTCGAATCCTTCATATGGATCGAATTCCCAGTTGTCACGGTTTCCGATACCAACGGTGTCAATATGTGCATCAAATCCGATGAGTGTCTCTCCAGTTCCCATATATCCGAGTACATTTCCCTGCGGATCGATCTCGACTTTATCAAAATCCAGTTTCCGCATCTCTTCGGCGATCCGTTCAATGTGATCCTTTTCCCCACAGCTCTCACCCGGGAATTTTACGATCTCTCTGAGAAATTTTGTCATATCCGCTTCATAGTTCTGTGCAGCTTCTTTGATTTTGTTGAAATCCATTTTAAAATCCTCCTTGATAAACATAATGAATGAAATGGTTTCCTGATCTAACGTTCATTGCCGTCCCATACGATGGATTCGTAACGGGCAGGATCGGTATCTCCTTCGGTGGAGAAAAGCAGTACCCGGGAAGTTTCATCCAGGCCCAGGTGTTCTCTTAATTCCTGATATTCGTCCATGCACATGATGCAGGCGAGCGTTCCAAACGGTGCGGCTCCGGATTCTCCGGAAGTGACCGGCGTATCTCCCTTGATCGGTGCGGCGAGCATCCGCATTCCTTTTGCAGCGACCCAGTCCGGTGCAGCAACAAAGGTATCCACATGATTCTTTAAGATATCCCAGGAAATGGTGTTCGGTTCGCCGCAGGCAAGACCTGCCATGATGGTCGGCATATCACCGTCCACGATACGGATCGCTCCGTCTCCGGCAACAGCTCCTTTGTAAAGACAGGCAGCAGATTCGGCTTCCACAACGACCACTTTCGGCGGGGTCTTGGGATAGCGGTTCGCGAAATATCCCTGAACAGCACCGGCAAGGGATCCGACACCAGCCTGGATAAATACATGAGTCGGGGCTTGGCAGCCGTCTTCATGAAGTTGAGCGTCGGCTTCCATGACCATGGTTCCATATCCCTGCATGATCCATGCCGGAATTTCTTCATAGCCGTCCCACGCAGTATCCTGCACGATGATACCATGTTCAGTTCTGGCAGCCATATCGGCAGCCATGCGCACGCATTCATCGTAGTTGCATTCTTCGATCGTAGCAGTGGCGCCTTCTTTTCGGATGTTGTTTAACCGTGTCTGTGTACTTCCTTTAGGCATCAGGACAACTGCCTTTTGTCCGAGCTTGTTGGCAGCCCAGGCAACTCCGCGTCCGTGATTTCCATCTGTTGCAGTAAAGAAAGTAGCCTGCCCGAATTCTTTTTTTAAAGCTTCGGAAGTCAGTACCTGATATGGAAGTTCACTGACATCTTTGCCGGTCTGCTGTGCAATGTAGCGTGCCATGGCAAAAGAGCCTCCCAGTACCTTAAATGCATTGAGTCCGAAGCGATAAGACTCATCCTTGATGTAAAGTGAACCAAGTCCTAATTTTTCGGCCATGTGGTTCAGTTTTACGAGTGGTGTGACACTGTATTGCGGAAAACTTTCGTGGAACGTGCGGGCTTTTTCCACCTCGGAAAGTGCCATGACCGGAAGGTTGGCATCCTCGGTCTTCGGCATATGATTGACTGTCCATTTGATTGTCTCCATGTGTAAAACCTCCTTATGATCTGCTATTTTCCTGCATCCATATAACTGTAAAGTGTAAATTTAGAAATATTGAGAAGATTTGCGACCTTATCTCCTGATTTTGTGATCAGAAACGCACCGGCATCATTCAGATAGCGGACCACCTGGATCTTATCTTCCTTGGTCATTAAAGCCACCGGTTTTCCGACCAGTGCCACGCCCTGCTGCATCAGATCGTTTAACAGCTCTTCTACATTGCGTGTGATCGTCTGCGGCGAGTGAGGCTTGCTGACTGTGTAAGTATCTGTTTCCGGTTCGGTGTGAAGAAGCGACCCCAGTGCACTGTCTATCGTAAGAAGTGCTGTGATGTCATAGTTGATGGAAAAGATATAAGAAATCTTTTCATCGGCATCCCGTATGTAAAGGGTACTGGATTTCAAAATCCGGCCGTCCTCCGTGCGTGTGAGATAAGAAAGCTTATCTTGTACTTTGGCAGCGTTTTTGTGCAAGGTCTCCAGTACGATCCCGGAAGGTCCGTCTCCGGACTTGCGGTTTGTCACCTGTCCGTTTTCAATGTGGACGATGGAGGTCTCCAGATCCTTGTTCAGATCATGAATGACAACTTCACAGGAAGTTCCGAACTGTTTTGCAATACCATGCGCCATTTGCTTTAGAAGCTTGAGTGTATGATCCATAGTCATCCCTCCCTTTGTGAAAAACATTGGTAAAATCTGTCAAAAACAACTGCTTCTAAACTCATAATATCATAAAAATCCATAAAATCAATAGTTTTTCTAAAAAAGTTTTAGAATACCTAAAAAAGTTTTAGAATCGTGTTGCATTTGTGCAGTTTTGATGGTATTCTATAAACAGCAAAAGCGGTTCTGGAAGATATGCACAAAAATAGAAGACTTTCAAAAAGAAAAGGAGAGGTTTATATGCTTATTTTAGGAAACGGCAGGATGATCACAAGAGATGCGGACAATCCATATCTGGAATGCGGGGCAGTGGTGATTGACGGGACAAAAATCGTGAAGGCTGGTACGCTTTCGGAAGTGAAGGCGGCGTATCCGGATGCGGAGTTTTTGGATGCAAAGGGCAAGGTGATCATGCCTGCCTTTATCAATGCACACGAACATATTTACAGTGCATTCGCAAGAGGACTGTCCGTCAAAGGATATGACCCAAAAGGATTTTTAGATATTCTGGATGGGATGTGGTGGACGATTGACCGCAATCTGACCTTGCATGATACATATTTAAGCGCCATGGCTACATATATTGATTCGATCAAAAATGGTGTGACAACGGTATTTGACCATCATGCAAGCTTTGGGTCCGTCCGTGGTTCTTTATATGAGATTGAAAGGGCTGCGAAAGAAACCGGAGTCCGCTCCTGTTTATGCTATGAGATCTCGGATCGTGACGGGAAGGAAAAGGCAAGAGATTCCGTTATGGAAAATGCAGAGTTTATCCGTCATGCACGAAAAGAGGATACCGGCATGATCGCGGGCATGATGGGAATGCATGCACAGTTTACGATTTCTGATGAGACGATGGAGCTGGCTGCAGCGAACAAGCCGGACGGCGTGGGATATCATATCCATGTGGCAGAAGGAATCGAAGATCTGCATCATTGTCTGAAACATTATGGGAAGCGGATCGTGGATCGTCTGATGGACTGGGGAATCCTGGGAGAAAAGACACTGCTTGGACATTGCATTTATATCAACGGTCATGAGATGGATCTGATCAAAGAGACGAACACAATGGTGGTACACAATCCGGAATCCAACATGGGCAATGCCTGCGGATGTCCGCCGACGATGGAACTGGTGCACAGAGGGATCCTGACCGGACTTGGAACAGACGGATATACTCATGATATGACAGAGTCTTACAAAGTGGCAAACGTACTGCACAAGCATCATCTGTGTGATCCGAATGCCGCATGGGGAGAGGTTCCGCAGATGCTTTTTGACGGAAATGTCAAAATTGCAGAGCGTTATTTCCCGCAGAAGCTTGGTGTATTGAAAGAAGGAGCTGCAGCAGATGTGATTGTTGTGGATTATGATCCGCTGACACCGATGAACGGGGGCAATGCAAACAGCCACATTTTATTCGGTATGACTGGAAAACAGGTAGTAACCACAGTGGCGAATGGAAAAGTATTGATGAAAGACAGAGAACTTGTATCTATAGATGAAGCAAAAGTGATGGCAGACTGCAGACAGGCGGCAAAAGAGCTGGCTGAGAGGATCAACGCATAAGGAGGGCATGAGGATGAGTGAAGTTATGACACCGATGTCATTTGAACAGTTGGTGGACTGGGTATTGCAGGAAAAGAAAAAAAGAGGAACCGTGTTCGGACAGCATCATGCGTACCGGGCAGATGGAACACATAACCGGACGATGTTCGGGCGTACTCTGGAGACGCCGATTGGACCGGCAGCCGGTCCGCATACGCAGATGACACAGAATATTGTGGCAGCCTACTATGCCGGCAGTCGTTTCTTTGAATTGAAGACCGTACAGATCATGGATGGAGAAGAGCTGGCGGCATGCATCAACCGTCCGTGTATCAAGGCGGATGATGAAGGATATAACTGCGAGTGGTCCACAGAGCTGACAGTACCGCAGGCAATGGAAGAGTATATCAAAGCCTGGTTCTTATTGAAAGTGATCGCCAGAGAGTTTGGACTTGGAGATATGAATGGATTTCAGTTTAATGTCAGTGTGGGATATGATCTGGCAGGCATCCAGTCCCCGAAAGTGGATACCTTCCTGAATTCCATGAAACACGCAGAAGATACAGAAATTTTCAAGCACTGCAAGGCATATTTACTGGAGCATGCGGATTGGTTTGAGCATGTGACAACAGAAGATATCGAGCAGATCCCGCCGGAAATCTGCAATTCCGTGACACTTTCCACACTGCATGGATGTCCTCCGCAGGAGATTGAACGGATCGCCATGTATCTGCTTACGGAAAAAGGATTCCATACCTTTGTAAAATGCAATCCGACACTGCTTGGATATGAGTTTGCGAGAAAGACCATGGATGAGATGGGATATGATTACATACAGTTTGGAGACTTCCACTTTAAGGATGACCTGCAGTATGAAGATGCAGTTCCGATGCTGACACGCCTGATGAATACGGCGAAAGAGAGAAATCTGGAGTTTGGTGTGAAGATCACCAATACGTTCCCTGTGGATGTGAAACAGAATGAGCTTCCAAGCGAAGAGATGTATATGTCAGGAAAATCCTTGTATCCGTTGTCCATTTCACTGGCAGCAAAACTGGCAAAAGAATTTGACGGAAGGCTTCGTATTTCCTATTCCGGAGGAGCGGATTACTATAATATAGAAAGAATTGTGGATGCAGGCATCTGGCCAGTTACTGTGGCAACGACTCTTTTGAAACCGGGCGGTTATCAGAGGCTGACACAGATGGCAAAGCTTCTGGACAAGGAGAATGCTCCGTTTGAAAAAGTGGACGCAGAATCTGCAGGAAAACTTGCAGAAGAAGCGGTGAAAGACCCGCATCATGTGAAGGCAATGAAGCCTTTGCCGTCAAGAAAGATGAAAAAAGAAGTTCCGCTCATGGATTGTTTCGTGGCGCCGTGTAAAGAGGGATGCCCGATCCATCAGGATATCACAACGTATCTGCAGCTTGTGGGAGAAGAAAAGTATGAGGAAGCAATGGAAGTGATCACAGAGAAGAACCCGCTCCCGTTTATTACAGGAACGATCTGTGCACATAACTGTATGAGCAAATGTACCAGAAACTTTTATGAGACACCTGTTCATATCCGGGAGATGAAATTAAAAGCGGCAGAAAATGGATATGAGGCGCTGCTTGAAAAACTTCCGGTGCCGGCAGTGACGAAAGCAGGAAAAGCGGCAGTCATCGGAGGCGGCCCGGCAGGAATGGCGGCTGCATACTTCCTCAGAAAAGGTGGTATGGAAGTTACGCTATTTGAGGCAAAAGAATCTTTAGGAGGCGTAGTACGTCATGTGATCCCGCCATTTCGTATTTCGGAGGATGCCATTGAAAAAGATGCGGAAATCTTAAGAAAGATGCAGGTGGACATCCGCTGCAATACAAAGGTGGAATCTTTGGAAGAACTGAAAAAGCAGGGATATACAAAGATCGTACTGGCAGTGGGAGCTCCGGTTCAGGGAAGTTTAAAGCTGGAAAGCGGAATGCCGAAAAATGCACTGGAATTTCTGGCAGAATTTAAACAGACAGACGGTAAGGTTTCACTTGGAAAACATGTGGTTGTTATCGGAGGCGGAAACACAGCCATGGATACTGCAAGAGCGGCAAAACGAAACGCAGGCGTGGAGCATGTTTATCTGGTTTACAGAAGAACGAGACGGTATATGCCGGCGGATGAAGAAGAACTGGTGATGGCCCTGGAAGATGGAGTGGAATTCAAAGAGTTATTGTCTCCTGTAAAACTGGAAAACGGCCAGCTTTTCTGCAAAGTGATGCAGCTTTCCGATTATGATGTATCGGGCAGAAGAGGAGTGACAGAGACCGGGGAGACAGTTTGGGTTCCGGCAGATACGGTGATCGCTGCAGTTGGAGAAAAAGTGCCGACAGACTGGTATCAGGCAAACGGTCTGGCAGTATCGGAAAAGGGAAGATTATATGTCGATGAAAAAACATTAAAAACCAGTGATGACAATGTCTATGCAGCAGGCGATGGTCTGTATGGACCGGCAACAGTTGTAGAGGCGATCCGGGACGGACGAAAAGTGGCTGAGGCAATTGCAGGAGAAGTGTTGGCGCGTGATTTTGATAAACTGGCAGAGGAAGAAAAGGTCTATGCCAAGAGAGGGGTATTAAAAGAGGAACAGAAAGAGACAAAAGAGGCAGGCAGATGCCTGGGATGCTCGACAATCTGTGAAAACTGCGTAGAAGTCTGTCCAAACCGTGCAAACATTGCCATTCAGGTACCGGGGATGGAAAAACACCAGATCATCCATGTAGATTATCTGTGTAATGAGTGCGGCAACTGTAAGAGTTTCTGTCCATATTCCAGCGCTCCATATCTGGATAAATTCACACTTTTCGCAACAGAAGCAGATATGGAAAACAGCAAGAATCAGGGATTTGCAGTTCTGAATCAAGAGACCCGACGCTGTAAGGTGCGCTTCTTTGGAAAGACCTTTATCTGGGAACCGGAGAAACCGGCAGGTCTTCCGGATGGACTGGGACGCATGATTGAAACTGTGTGCAGGGATTACTCTTATTTGATTCGGTAAAATCAAAGGTTGCAGGATCTGTAGGATTTCGGTAAAGTGAAAGGGGCTTCTGATGAAGAAGCCCTAAAAAAAGAAAGAGACAGCAAACAGACATGACAAGTATATGGAAATGGGAAAGCGGAAATCTACAGATCAAGAAGTCCCTCTTAGATGGACTGCAGATTACAGAGACAGCAAAAGAAGTGATCTCTGTAGTCGGAGCAGGAGGAAAAACAACTACGATCCGCAGGCTTACGGATGAAATGGAAAAAAGACAGAAAAATGTGGCAGTGACAACGATCACACGGATGAAAAAAGAACCGCAGTTTTTACTCGGTGCGGATGCAGAGCGCATTGCACAAAGATGGGGGCAGACTCATCAGGTGTGGTTTGGAGAACAGGATGATCATCCGGAAAAGGTCAGAGGTGTTTCAGAAGCGCTTCTGGATGAGGTGAGAAAGTATGGTCCGGATTTGTTTTTGATCGAGGCAGACGGAGCCAGAAGGCTTCCCTGTAAAGTACCGGAGTCGTGGGAGCCGGTCATCTATCAAAAAAGTACACGGGTGCTGGCAGTTTACGGTCTGGACGCAGTGGGAAAGACCTTTCGGGAGGCGTGTTTTCGTCCCGGGCTGGCAGCAGAAATTTTGGAGAAGAAGATAACAGACCCGATATCAGCATTGGATATCGCGCGGCTGGCACTTGAAAGCCGCGGCGGGAAAAAGAATGTCAAAGAAACCATGCGGTATCAGGTGATTTTAAATAAAGCAGACACCAGGCGAAGAAGACAGTTTGCGCAGGAAATCTGCCGGGAATTGGAAAAACGCGGGTTTGCAGATGTGACAGTGACAGCAGAAGGAAGGCAGGAAGAAAAATGAAGATTGTAATCAAAGGAGCAGGAGATCTGGCAACAGGAATTGCCTCTCGCTTATACCATGCAGGACATCAGATCGTGATGACAGAGATTGCGGTTCCGCTGACCGTGCGGCGAAGCGTGGCGCTCTCCAGAGCAGTTTACGAAAACGAGGCAGAGGTGGAAGATTTAAAAGGGGTGCTGGTAAAGGATGCTGCAGAAGCAGACAGAATCTTACAAAGAGGAGAGATTCCGGTACTGGTGGATCCAGAAGCAGATATTATCAGGTCGTTTCATCCGGATGTAGTAGTGGATGCAATCCTGGCAAAGAAGAATCTGGGAACCCGGATCACGGATGCGCCGTTTGTCATCGGTGTAGGACCGGGATTTTACGCAGGAAAAGACTGTCACTGTGTCATCGAGACAAAAAGAGGACATACACTGGGAAGTGTGATCTGGGAAAAAGAAGCAATCCCAAATACCGGAGTTCCGGGAAATATAGGCGGCTTTACAACCGAGCGTCTGATCCGTGCCAGTGCAGATGGAATCATGGAGCCTGTGGCAGAAATCGGAGATACCGTAGAAAAAGGCCAGCTTGTTGCCAGGACCGGGAAGCAGCCGGTCTATGCAAAGATGAGCGGAATTGTCCGCGGAATGCTCCAGAAGGATGTACAGGTCACAGAAGGATTGAAGATCGGAGACATTGATGCCAGATGCGAACCAGAGCATTGTGGTACGATCTCGGACAAAGCAAGGGCAGTCGGAGGCGGTGTGCTGGAAGCGGTATCTTTGTTTGGACAGATCTATGGAAATTATGGAGTGGCACTTCTGGCAGCAGGGGAAGCAAAACGGTTTGGAAGTGACAAGTTGTCGGAAAAATTTCAGGGAATCCCGCTTTATCGGTATGCACTTGAGATGCTGGAAGCATTTTCGGGACTTTCCAGGGTGGTCGTGACCGCAAGGGAAGCACTGGCAGAAGAAGCGCAGCGCCTGGGGATCTATATTGTAGAGAACAGACAGCCGGAACAGGGAATTTCACATTCTGTCAGTTTGGCGCTGCAGGAACTGCTCTCACAAAATCCAGACCTGGAGGGTGTGTTGTTTCTGGTCTGCGATCAGCCGGGAATCCAGGCTGCTACAATCCAGAAGATTTTAAAAGAGGGATGCCTTCATAAAAACAGCATTGTCTGTGCCGGATATGATGGAATGCGCGGAAATCCGGTATTGTGGGGAAGCACGTATTTTCAGGAGCTTATGCATCTGACCGGGGATACGGGCGGCAGACAGTTGATGAAGCAATATGAAGAGAAGATCCGGATCGTGGAGTGTGCGCCGGAAGAATTAAAAGACATTGACAGGAGAGAAGACATGAAGGAATAAAACGGGGAGTACCCCAAAGGAGGTTTTCATATGCTGATGGTTCATGTAAATGGAAAAGATTATGAGGTGGAGCAGGATACGAAGCTGATGCGGTTTCTTCGGGATGATTTAAGGCTTACTTCAGTAAAGGACGGATGCAGCCAGGGCGCGTGCGGAACCTGCACGGTGCTGGTGGATGGAAAAGCCACAAGGGCATGTATTCCAATGCTTTCCAAGCTGCAGGGAAAATCTGTAGTCACAGTGGAAGGGCTGAGTGAACGGGAAAAAGAAGTTTATGCATATGCATTTGCAAAGGTCGGCGCGGTGCAGTGCGGATTCTGCATTCCGGGCATGGTGATGTGCGCCAAGGGGCTTCTGGATCAGAATCCGGACCCGAGCCGTGTTGAGGCGGCGGCAGCCATTCGGAATAATATCTGCCGGTGTACCGGATACCAAAAGATCATCGAGGCGATCCTGCTCTCAGCAAAGATGTTTCGGGAAGATCTTCCGGCCAAAGAGAACAGCGGCGTGGTCTCTGTCGGGGCACCGATCCTGCGTGTGGATGCAAAGGAGAAAGTTCTTGGAACCGGGCAGTATCCGGATGATGTGTATTTGGATGATATGATCTATGCCAGTGCGGTGCGCTCCGAATATCCAAGAGCAAAAGTGCTGGCGATCCATACAGAGAAGGTATTGGAATTAGAAGGTGTGATCGGAGTATATACGGCAGATGATATTCCGGGTTCTGTGAAGGTGGGACATCTGAAACCGGACTGGGATACAATGATCCCGGTCGGACATGTGACACATTATCTGGGAGATGCCATTTGTCTGATCGCAGCAGAGACACCGGAGATTCTGGAACGTGCAAAGGCATTGGTAAAGGTGGATTACGAAGTGCTGCAACCGGTGCTGGATCCGTTTGAAGCATTAAAGGAGGACGCACCCCGCATTCATCCGGGAATCCAGCCGGATGGAAATGTACTCGCCCATGAGCATCTGGTCAGAGGAAATGTAGAAGAAGTGATCGCCAACTCGAAATATAAAGTGACCAGACATTATGAAACTCCGTGGACGGAACATGCCTTTTTGGAGCCGGAGTGTGCAGTTGCCATGCCGTTTGATGACGGAGTATTTATCTATTCTTCGGATCAGGGAACCTACGATACCCAGCATGAATGCAGTATGATGCTTGGACTTCCGCCGGAAAAAGTGATTGTGGAAAACAAGCTGGTAGGCGGCGGATTCGGTGGAAAAGAGGATGTCAGTGTACAGCATCATGCCGCACTGGTGGCATACCTGACAAAGCGTCCGGTGAAAGTAAAGCTGTCCAGACAGGAAAGTATCACTGTGCATCCCAAACGGCATCCGATGTGGATGGATATTACCACAGCATGTGACGAGAACGGATATCTGACTGCAATGAAAGCTGTAGTTGTATCGGATACAGGTGCGTATGCATCTCTGGGCGGACCGGTTCTGCAAAGAGCCTGTACCCATGCGGCAGGGCCTTACAATTTCCAGACCATTGACATTGACGGAAAAGCCGTGTATACCAATAATCCGCCGGCTGGAGCATTTCGCGGATTCGGCGTGACACAGACCTGTTTTGGAGCAGAACGGAATCTGGATCTGCTGGCGGAGATGGTGGGAATCTCTCCATGGGAGATTCGATATCGGAATGCGGTGCGGCCCGGACAGGTGCTTCCAAACGGACAGATCGCAGATGCCTCTACAGGAATTGCAGAGACACTGGAGGCTGTCAAAGAGATTTATGAACAGGCGCCGTATGCGGGGATCGCCTGTGCGATGAAAAATGCCGGTGTAGGCGTGGGACTGCCGGACTGGGGAAGATGCCGTCTGTTGGTGCAGGATAAAATGGTACAGATTCATGCGGGAGCTTCCTGTATCGGTCAGGGACTTGGAACAGTCCTGACACAGGTGGTGTCACAGACTGCGCAGATTCCGGTGGAACAGATTAGGTACTGTCCGGCAAACACATCCGATTCCCCGGATTCCGGAACGACATCCGGTTCCAGGCAGACGTTGATTACAGGAGAGGCGGCAAAACGGGCCTGTGAAAAATTGTGTGAAGATTTAAAGACACATTCACTTCAGGAACTGGAAGGAAAGGAATACTACGGAGAATATCTTGCAAAGACTGATAAAATGGGCAGTGATGTTCCGAATCCGGTTTCTCATGTGGCATATGGATATGCAACACAGGTTTGTATTTTGAATGAAGATGGAACGATTCAGAAAATGGTGGCAGCCCATGATGTGGGGAAAGCCGTAAATCCAATCAGTGTGGAAGGCCAGATTGAGGGCGGTGTTGTCATGGGAATGGGATATGCACTGACAGAACAGTATGAGATCAAGGAAGGGCGTCCGGTTTCCAGATTTGGAACACTGGGATTGTTCCGGGCAGATAAAGTACCAGAAATCCAGTCACTGATCGTGGAAAAACCGGGAGTGGAACCGGGATATGGAGCGATTGGAATCGGGGAGATCACTTCCATTCCGACTGCCCCGGCAATCACAGGCGCATACTATCGGCTGACCGGAGAGTTCCAGACGAAGCTGCCGCTGCATGGAACACCGTATGAGAAGAAAAAGAAATAAAGAAGAAATGAGCAGGCGCTGATTTCTCAGGAAATTCAACGCCTGCACGATTTACACATCAAGTTGTTTTTGAAAATAACTTGATGTATAATAAAAGAAAAACACAAAACGAGGAGGTATGAAATGAAACGAAGAAAAATCTGGAGTATTCTGGCACTGGCAGCATTGACAGGTTCCCTGCTTGCAGGATGCGGAGAAGTAAAAACAGAAGAACAGACAAAAGAAACAAAGCAGGAGGAAAAACCGGTAGAATTACTGGTGGCTGCTGCAGCGAGTCTGGAATATTCTTATGAAGAAGAACTGCTTCCTATGTTTGAAAAGGAAAATCCGAATATTACCGTAAAAGGCACCTATGACAGTTCGGGAAAATTACAGACACAGATCGAAGAGGGGATTGAGTCAGATGTCTTTATGTCAGCGGCGACGAAGCAGATGAATGCGCTGACGGAGCAGGGATTGGTGGAGAAGGACTCTGTGGTAGATCTTCTTCAGAATCAGATCGTACTGATCACAGCAGCAGATTCTACGCTGGATCTGCAGAACTTTGAGGATATTACCAAAGCAAATGTGATCGCAATCGGAGATCCGGAAAGTGTTCCGGTAGGACAGTATTCGAAAGAAGTGCTGACCAATCTGGGAATCTGGGATGCAGTGTCTGCAAAGGCAAGTCTCGGAACCAATGTTACAGAAGTTTTAAAATGGGTAGAAGAGGGCAGTGCAGATGCCGGAATCGTGTATGCGACAGATGCAGCAACTACAGATAAGGTGAAAGTAGTGGCAGAAGCACCGAAAGACAGTATGGCAGAGCCTGCAATTTATCCGGTCGGCGTGGTAAGCGCATCGAAGCACAAAGACGCAGCAGAAAAATTTGTAGAGTTTTTACAGTCCGAAGAGGCGCTGAAAGTATTTGAATCCTACGGTTTTCAGAAGAATGCAGAGTAACTGGGGAAGGAGAGCACATGGAGATTTCACCGATCATTGTTTCTATGAAAACGGCTTCTGTGTCCATTGTGATCACTTTTTTTCTGGGACTGGCAGCCGCATATGGCGTGGAGCGTATCCGCAGCAGAAAGCTGCAGCTGGTCTGTGACGGTATTCTGACGCTTCCTCTTGTCCTGCCGCCTACTGTGGCAGGATTTTTCCTGTTGTACATCTTTGGGGTAAAACGCCCGGTGGGGAGATTTTTTCTGGAATTTTTCGGGACAAAGATTGCATTTTCATGGCAGGCAACAGTATTGGCAGCAGTGGCGATTTCGTTCCCTTTGATGTACCGTTCGGCAAGAGGAGCGCTGCAGCAGGTAGATGAAAACCTCCTTTATGCAGGCAGGACGCTTGGGATGTCCGAATGGTGCATTTTCTGGAAAGTATGGTTTCCAAACGCTATGTCCGGAATTTTGTCAGGCGGAATCCTTGCATTTGCAAGAGGATTAGGAGAGTTTGGAGCAACCGCTATGATCGCAGGAAATATTGCAGGAGAGACCAGAACGCTTCCGCTTGCAGTCTATTCCGCGGTGTCAGCCGGAAATATGGAAGAAGCGTATCAGTATGTGTGGATTCTGGTGATCATTTCATTCCTGGTAGTGACAGGAATGAATGCAGTCACGCACGGATTTCAGAAATTTAGCCGGAGGTAGTACAGATGAACGTATTAGAAGTGGATTTTGAGAAAAAACTCAAGAACTTTCCCCTGCATATACAATTTCAGGCAGAAGGCGGATGTATCGGGATTCTGGGAGCCTCAGGCTGCGGAAAAAGTATGACATTCAAAGCGATTGCCGGAATCGCGACACCCGATTCGGGAAAAATCTGCCTGGGAAAACGGGAATTGTTTCACAGAGGTCATAAAGTAAATCTGCCGCCCAGAAAACGCAGTGTGGGATATTTGTTTCAGAGTTATGCCTTATTTCCCAATATGACAGTGTTTCAAAATATTGAAGCAGGGATTCAGAGAAAAAAGGCGGCGAAAAGAGAGCGGGCAATGGAAATGATGGAAAAATTTCATCTGTCAGAGCTGGCATCCGGCTATCCCGCTCGTCTTTCCGGAGGGCAGCAGCAGAGAGTGGCCCTGGCGAGGATACTGGCTTGTGAACCGGAACTGCTCCTTTTGGACGAGCCGTTTTCTGCATTGGACAGCTACTTAAAAGAAGAACTCCAGTTTGAGTTGAAACAACATCTCCGGGAGTTTGGAAAAACGACAATCATTGTAAGTCATGACCGGGATGAAATATACAAGTTGTGTGACAGAACGATGGTGATGGGGCAGGGCGAAATTCTGGTTTCAAAAGATACGAAAGAACTGTTTGAACAGCCTGAGCGTGTTATTGCAGCGAGGCTGACAGGATGTAAAAATATCTCGAGAGTAAAAAAACGTGGAATGCATAAAGTGTATGCAATGGATTGGGGCGTGGAACTGACGGTAGACCGGAAAGTTTCAGAAAAAATCACCCATGTAGGAATTCGGGCGCATGATTTTCATCCGGCGGATGCTTCGTCACATGATAGTGAGAATAAAATTCCGGTGGCTGTGGACCGCGAGGTACGAGCGCCGTTTGAGTGGACGATTTTATTTCGAAACAGAGAAAATCCGAAAGAAAATATGTGGATGAAGATGGAGCGGGAACAGACACAGATCCCGCAGTGGGTACAGGTGGACCCGAAACGAATTTTACTTTTAGAAGAATAGGAGGATGTGGAGATGTTTCATCCGACATTAAAAATTAAAATATATCAGGAAGATCTGGTATTTGGACCGGGACTGGTCATTTTGATGGAGCACATTCTGGTGACGGAGTCCATGAAGGATGCCTGTGGGGAAATGGGAATGTCCTACAGCAAAGGCTGGAAGATCATCAACCGGGCAGAAAAAGAACTGGGTTATGAGTTGTTGGAGCGCAGGCACGGCGGAAAAAGCGGTGGAAAATGTACAGTGACAGAAAAAGGAAAGTCCCTGATGAAGCGCTATCGCCAGATGGAAGAAGAAACAAGGGACTGCCTGCAGAAGAGCTTTGAAAAGTATTTTCCGGAATATCAAAGGATTCGGTAGATTTTCCTTTCATTCAGAAGTATAATAAAAAACAGGTCACAGAACAAAACAGTGAGCCGGAAATGGAGGAAAAAAGATGCCGAACTGGACAAGAGGACAGCTGAAAAATAATGCAAAGATGAATTTTTATAAAAATTACTGGATGTGCGTAGGCATGGCATTGATTTTGACACTTGTGCTGATGATGGAGCCGGATGGACCGAAAAAAGAGATCATGTTGAAGATCAGAGATTACACCGATATTCTTCCTGCTTATGGATATCAGGGCTGGTTGTCAAGTCTGTTTGATGGGTTGGGATACTGGTTTGGAGTATTATGGTCCGTTTTTTCATTGCTTATTGCATTGGCACTGCTTCTGATCAAGATTGTTGTGGGAAACGTGGTCTATGTAGGCGGCATTCGTTTCTTTATTCAGAACAGGAGAGAGAATCCGTCTGCGGGAACTATCTTTTTCGGATTTCAGAATGGAAATTACGGAAACATCGCATTGACCATCTTTTTGAAAGATCTGTATACTGCACTTTGGACACTTTTGCTTGTTGTGCCGGGGATTATCAAGCACTATGAATATCGGATGATTCCATATATTCTGGCAGAGAATCCGACAATGCCAAGAGAAGAGGCATTTCAGATCAGCCGCCGTATGATGATGGGGCAGAAAATGGATGTATTCGTATTGGATCTTTCATTTATCGGCTGGTTTATTTTAGAAAAGATTTCATTTGGACTGGCAGGATTATTTTTTGTAAGACCTTATTATGAGACTGTATTTGCAGAGCTGTATGAGGCGAATAAACAGAAGGCATACCGGGAAGGATATATCCGGTAATATGAAAAGGGGCTGCATCAGGACTTTCATCCTGTGCAGCCTTGAGAAAAGGGAAAATTTATCTAAAATTAGGTAATGTCAAAAATAAATATCTGGGCGAAGTCCAATGACCACAGATGCGCTGCATATGCAGCCATCGTCTTCTGTTTTTGTTGATAGATATAGAATACCAGTGAATTGTGAATGAGATGTGACAAGAAGTGAAAAAATATCTTAATTAAATGTAATGAAAGTATAAAAAGGAGCTTATAGATTTTTTAGAATTAGGAAGTCTGATTGACGAGATGCATCGTGTTTTTGGAAACAGAGTTCCAGAAATCCCTGCGTGCATCGTACTGCTCCAAAAGCCAGGAAATCGCAGCATCCATTCCATCCTCGGTTATGGGAAATGTATTCTGTGTTTTTTGTTCGTCTGGTGTCTTTTCGAATGACCATGGCTCCGGATATACAAATACGAGAAAGTTTTCTTTTGTATCGTCAGCACAAAAATAATAGCGCATTCCAAAATGAGAACCTGAAAAGGGTTCTTTTTTTAATCCTTTGACAGGGATGAGTTTCTTATCAATCATGGTGTTCCCTCCTGAAAAGTTATTAACTATAGAGTAACACTGCATCAGAGAAGATGCAAGAATAAAAGGACAAAAGGAAAGAGCCACATTTCTGTGACTCAAAGGGGGAAAAAGTTTATGAAAAAGTGTTCTGTTCTTTTGAACAATTATAGTATAAAAAGAAATTGTGTAAAAAATGTGATATAAATTTGAATCTAATGTTAATAAAACCAAAAGAAATTGTGAAGCACTAATTTTGTCCGGCATTTTCTGCAAAATCAGTTGTGACCAGTTTTTCATAAGGAGCGCGGGCCTTCAGCTCGCCGGCGCTTTCCAGGATATCCTGGAGCAGTTCAAAGCTGTCACGTTCAAAGATCAGATTTTCTTTCCAGGAATCCTGTTCATAATATCGGGATACGATGGTGGTGATTGTGGAAAGGTCTGTTTCCGGGAATTGCGGTTCAATGATTTTGGCAATCTCTTTGGGAGAATGTGTCTGTACGTAGTCCATTCCCTTTTGCAGGGCATTTACAAATCCCTGAATGGTATCTGAATGTTCGCTGATATAGCTTTTGCGGGCACTGAAAGCGGTATAAGGAACGTATCCGCTGTCGGTTCCGAGAGAAGCGACCACATATCCTTTCCGGCCTGTTTCCAGGGATGTGGCTCCTGGTTCAAATTCTACGGTATAGTCGGCCTGACCTTCTGAGAATGCGGCGGCAGTGGAACCAAAATCAATGTTTTGTACAATGTTCAGATCGGTTTTCGGATCCATACCGTGTTGTTTTAAGATATATTCAAAAACCATTTCCGGCATTCCACCTTTTCGTCCGCCAAGTACAGTGCTTCCTTTTAAATCTGTCCACTCAAAATCGGGCATCTCTTCTCTGGCAACAAGAAAATTGCCTGCGCGCTGGGTGAGCTGGGCAAAGTTTACAACAAAGTCAGAAGCGCCTTCGTTATACGTGTAAATGGAAGCTTCCGATCCCATAAATCCGATATCTGCTTCACCAGAAAGTACAGCAGTCATCGTTTTGTCGGCTCCAAACCCTGTGACGAGCTCCAGTTCAATGCCCTCTTGCCGGAAATAATCTTTTTCAATGGCAACATACATAGGGGCATAGAAAATCGAGTGTGCAACTTCATTTAAGGTGAGTTTTGTCAATTCCTCTTTGGAAGAATCCGGATTGCCGCCGGTCGGGGTACTGTTGTTTGAAGAGTGGCATCCCGTAAGCAGGATCATGGATGCGGCAAGAAGAAATGTGAGAATTCTTTTTTTCATAAGCACTCCATAGTTTTTAAAGATGTTACTAAAAGTATATGCCGGAAAAAAAGAAGCGTGAAAAAAACCGGTCTGAATGAAATCAGACCGGCATAAAATTATAATTTAAAATTAGTAGTTATCGTGATCCTCTTCGAATGGATCATCATAATCATCAAAGTCTTCGTCTTCCTCAGTGTCACGTCTGGACAAGATCGTCAGGATCAGGAAGATCACTGCAAGTACAACACATGCGATCGCACTGTATAAGAGCATCTTGTCATCACCATGTTTCAGGAAACCGATCACGCTGCATCCGATATAAAAGAGCATCGGGAGCAGGAATGCAAAAATCGTATTGCTCTTCTGAAGAATAAGAAGAAGCAGTCCGGAGATCAGCATGCAAAGTGCCATGATGACATAGAAAGTACCAATGTTGGAATTACTTCCGGAGGTAATGCTGTCCAGTCCGCTGATCACTCCTTTGTATGTAAAGAAACCAAACGCTACGATAGAAAGAAGTCCGAAAATCACACGGAGTACCCGGAATCTTGGAGTGATGTAATCATCCTCATATTCTTCCTCGTCTTCGATTTCTTCCGGTTCTTCTACTGGCTTCGGCGCCGGCTTGCGTTTGTGTACAGACTTTCTGTCCGGATCAGATGCAAGCATATCCTCGTAACTTTTTTTCACTGCACGTTCACGTTTTGCACGTACTTTTTCAGAAGGAATATTACCGTAACGCTGCCCTTCTTCGGAAGGTTCCTGTTTGAATTCTTCCGGAACAGAAATCACTCTTGTTTTTGAATCTGCAGGAGCCGGGCGTTTTTTCTTAGGTACAGCATCAGAAGCTTCGGAAGCAAGACGTTTTTTCCGAGGCGCTTCTTCAGAATGATCAGAGACCGGACGTTTCTTTTTCGGTCTTTCGGAATGCTCAGAAACAGGTCTTTCGGAAGCTGGACGCTTCTTTTTCTGTACAGGCTGTTTTGGCTCGTCTGTGTGCTCAGCGATTTTCTTTTGTTCTGTTGCTTTTGTTTCTTCTGTTTTTTCTACAGGTGCTTTTGGCGCCTCCTGCTTTGGAGCTGCTTCTGTATGTTTTGCTACAGAAGCAGCCGGTTTAGGAGCCGATTTTTTTGCACGTTGTTTGTCAAGATTCCATTGTTTTTTGCAGTCTTTGCAGATTGCGTATTCGTTTAAAACCGGATTGCCATTTTCATCAACCCCTACTTGCTTTTTCTGTAAAATGACATCCTTTCCACATTTTGGGCATTTCATTATTTATATCTCTCCTTTGTATCACTTGTTGTGACTCGTTTTACCTACGATAAAGACATTATAGCATTTTGTTTGACGAAGAACAACGTTTTTTGTCAAATTATCGTGATTGGAGAGCGGGTGTGTTACTGAACAGTAACCGGGTGTGATCCCCCTATGATTTTGGTTTGACGAGTGGAGTCTGATATTGATAAACATCATTGTAGGCATCAAGCTCGTCCTCGGATTCGGGCAGCGCCGGGATCAGTCCGGTACAGTCTGTGGAGGAAGCGGCATTTTTTAAATAATCATAATGGTCAATCAGTTCTTGATTTTTTTTCATTTCTTTTTGTTTTTCTTTATCCAAAATTATCACCTCGGATTTAGTGTATCCATGATGAAAAATTGTATTCAGAACAAAATGTGGTATACTGAATAAAAAATCAAAAGAAATGGAGTGGATAAATTATGAGATTGATCGCAGATACACACGCACATACAATTGTAAGCGGACACGCATACAGTTCTTTGAGAGAAATGGCATATGCAGCATCAAAAAATGGACTGGAAGTATTATCTTTGACAGAGCATGCACCACAAATGCCGGGATCTTGTCAGGAGATTTATTTTCGGAATTTTAATGTGATCCCGCGCGAAATGCATGGTGTGAAACTGCTTCTTGGAACGGAGCTCAACATTATGAATCCGAACGGAGATCTGGATCTTTCAGAATCTCTCTGCAGAAATCTGGACATTGTGATCGCATCGATTCATTCTCCATGTTATGGACTTGATCATACCAGAGAAGAAAATACGAAAGCTTATACGGCAGTTATGAAAAAGCCGTATGTTGATATTATCGGGCATCCGGATGACGGCAGATTTCCGGTAGATTACGAAGTGTTGGTTCAAACTGCAAAGGAGACAAAGACGCTTTTGGAGATCAATAACAGTTCCTTAAGACCGGATGGATTCAGAAAAAATACCAGGGAAAATGTGCTGCAAATGTTAGAATTATGCAAACAATATGAAGTTTGTGTGACAACGGGAAGTGATGCACACATTGACGTAGATGCTGGAAATTTCAGCTATGTAAAGGAAGTTTTGGAATTTTGCAAGTTCCCGGAAGAGCTGGTGGTGACAACAGATTTTAATAAATTAAAGGAATTTTTGAATAATTATAAAGAATCGTAATATTTCTTTAAAAAATTGAAAATTGTCTGAATCTCTAAAATCTCTATAAAAAAGTGGACTTTAAAAATTTAGTGTGATAAAATGTAAAAGTAGTGACCTGACTGACAAAGGAGAGGTAAGAGATGAGTAAAAAAATCAGAACAGAAGCAGTAGATTACCTGTTTGATGCAATCTTGAGTCTGAAGGACAAAGAGGAGTGTTATACATTCTTTGAAGATATTTGTACCATCAATGAATTGCTCTCACTTTCCCAGAGATTTGAAGTGGCAAAGATGTTAAGAGAGCAGAAGACATATCTGGAGATTGCAGAGAAGACAGGCGCATCCACAGCAACGATCAGTCGTGTGAACCGGTCATTGAATTATGGAAATGACGGATACGATATGGTGTTTGAGCGGATGGAAAAATAAAAGATGTGAAGAAATAAAAATGCCCGGCCAGTATAGCCGGGTATTTTTATTTCTTATGGGAAGAATCTTCGCTGGAAAACGTATCGATCAGTTTTTCAATCATCATTTTTTTTACGTATACGTCAAAACTCAGGCTGCAGATAAATGCCAGAATCTGAAAAGTATCTTTGCTGGTATCGGGAATCTCGGAAAATGTCTCTCCGGCAGTCTCCCAGGCAGAAGCGATATTTTCTTTGAGCGGTTCAAGCTGGCCTTTGCACATGGTGCAGATCTGCTGGTACATATCGGCAAGGCTGTAAGCATCCTTGTCAGAATCCTGACCAAAGCCGGCATCTGTCATCGGCTTTAACAGTGTCTCGATATCCTTGATGGAAAGAATACTTTTAAAATAGTAAATAAAAATCAGAAGGAGCAGATGATCCTTGGAATATTTCTTTTTAACAGGCGGCGGAAGCAGATTGTTCTTCGCGTAATTGTTGATCATGGTCTTGGTCAGAATCTTGTCATCTGCGTAGCGCTTGGTTGAAGAAAGCTGAGTATCCATAAATGTGGTCACCTGATCCATATATAAGTCGATATTCGGAATATCCTCGGGATGAATGTAGTCGATCCGGGACAGACTTTCCAGTATGCTGTTTAAAATATCATTTGTATCAATTGTCATATAATCACCTCGATGTACTTATTATATAGTAATGAAAACCAGATAGTCAAGCAGTATTTATTATTGATATATGATCATAACGAGAGTAAACTAAAAGAAAAACGGGAGGATTTCAGATGTTGAAAGCAGAACTCAGTCGATTTAAGGTAAAAGAAGGAAAATCCGGGAAAGTAGATGAATGGATGGCCTTTCTGAATGAACATATGGAAGATACACTTCTTACCTTAGAGAATGAAAAAATGTTTGTAGAATCGATTCACCGGGAAGTGGTCAACGGAACAGAATTTCTGTATTGGTACTCTGTACAGGGAGAAGGTGGTACAGAGGTGTACGATTCAGAAAGCTATATCGATATCAGGCATCTGGAATATTGGGACGAATGTATCGATGATAGTTATAAAGATAACGATATCCCGGCAGAAGTAGTGATGATTCCTCATAAGATCAGAGATGTTATGAAGTGAATACAGTCATTAAAATCTCCGCTGTTTTGTAAGGAAATGGCGGAGATTTTTTATCTGTTTCCATAATATAGTTGACTTGAACGAAACTATGTTCGATAATAGAGTCATGACAATTAAAGGAGATCAATTATGAGCATTTATGATACACTGAACGAACAGCAGAGGGAGGCGGTCTACTGCACAGATGGTCCGCTTTTGATCCTTGCGGGAGCGGGATCGGGAAAGACGAGAGTGCTGACGCACAGGATTGCATATTTAATAGAAGAAAAGGGTGTGAATCCATGGAATATCCTGGCGATCACGTTTACGAACAAGGCGGCCGGGGAGATGCGGGAGCGTGTGGATAATCTGGTAGGATTTGGATCAGAGAGTATCTGGGTGAGCACGTTTCATTCGACTTGTGTACGGATTTTGAGAAGACATATTGACCGCCTTGGGTATGATACGAATTTTACAATCTACGATACGGATGATCAGAAGACATTGATGAAAGATGTCTGTAAACAGGTGCAGATCGATACGAAGGTATATAAGGAGAGAAATCTTTTAGCGGCGATTTCGGCAGCTAAAAATGAGATGATTTCCGCGCAGGAGTATGCATTGAATGCGCAGGGAGATTTTGGAAAAGAGAAGATCGCTAAGGTATATCAGGAGTATGAAAAGCAGATGCATGCCAATAATGCACTGGATTTTGATGACCTGCTCGTGAAGACTGTGCAGTTGTTTGAGACTCAGCCGGATGTGTTGGAGAATTACCAGGAGCGGTTTCGTTATATTATGGTGGATGAGTATCAGGATACAAATACCGTACAGTTTCAGCTGGTGAGTCTGCTGGCGGGCAAATACAGAAATCTCTGTGTGGTCGGTGATGATGATCAGTCCATTTATAAATTTCGGGGAGCGAATATTAAAAATATTTTGAATTTTGAACAGGAATTTCCCGATGCGACAGTCATCAAACTGGAGCAGAATTATCGTTCTACAGGCAATATCCTGGATGCTGCGAATGCAGTGATCAGCAACAATGTGGGCAGAAAGGACAAGCAGCTTTGGACAGACAACGGCGAAGGAGAGAAGATTAAGTTCTGCCAGTTTGATACCGGATATGATGAAGCAGAATATATTGCAGATGACATTGAAAGGGAAGTAAGAAACGGGGCATCTTACAATGATCATGCGATTTTATACCGGACTAACGCGCAGTCCCGCCTGTTTGAGGAACGGTTTGTGGCACAGAATATTCCATATAAGATTGTCGGCGGTGTGAATTTCTATGCGAGAAGAGAAATCAAGGATGTGCTTGCATATCTGAAGACCATCGACAATGGAAAAGATGATCTGGCAGTCAGAAGGATCATCAATGTACCGAAGCGAGGCATTGGCCTGACTACGATCAATCGAATTCAGGAGTCAGCGGCGTCCAGAGGAATCGGATTCTATGATGCTCTTTTAGGGCTGGATCTGATACCGGGGGTGGCAAGAGGTGCTGCAAAGCTGGAAGGATTTGTGGCATTGATCGAGTACTTTAAGGGAGTGGCAGAAACTTTAAGTCTGTCGGATCTTTTGCAGGAAGTGATCGATAAGACTGGATACATAGAGAGTCTGGAAGCAGAAGGAAAAGAAGAGGCAGAGACGAGAATTGAAAATATCGACGAGCTTCGAAGCAAGGTTGCGGTTTATGAAGAGTCCCGTCTGGATCAGGACGAAAAACCGACGCTTAGCGGATTTTTGGAGGAAGTCGCATTGGTGGCAGACATTGATAGTCTGGATGAGGAACAGGATTATGTAGTTTTAATGACACTGCACAGTGCAAAAGGTCTGGAATTTCCACATGTGTATCTGGCAGGAATGGAAGACGGACTGTTTCCAAGTTATATGACAGTTACATCAGATGACAGGGAGGATATGGAAGAAGAGCGGCGTCTCTGTTATGTGGGAATTACAAGAGCCGAGCAGAAACTGACCATGACCAGCGCTATGCGGCGAATGGTGAGGGGAGAGACACAGTACAATAAAGTATCCCGGTTTATGAAAGAAATTCCATTGGAACTGCTTGACAATGGCAACCGTTCTTCGAAAATGTTTGAAGAAAGACAGGAGATTCCGAAACAGACTGCGTATACGCAGGCAAAACAGACTTTTAAGGCAAAGGCATTTTCTGCGGCTGCGCCAAAACAGTTTGCAGTCAGCAAAGAAAAGGGGCTGGATTATGGTGTGGGTGACCGTGTCCGGCACATGAAATTTGGAGAAGGGATCGTGACACAGATTACGGAAGGCGGCAGAGATTTTGAGGTGACGGTAGAGTTTGACACCGTCGGAGTGAAAAAAATGTTTGCCGGATTTGCCCGTTTGATAAAATTATAGAAATTATGTGAATTTGGCATAAATCAGTAGTAATCTGAAAATGATAGTGTTATAATAATGAAAAGCAAACCTGTACGGCGGCAAGGAGAAAGGACGTGAATATATGAGTAAAGTTGAGGAATTGATCGCAGAGTCAAAACTGAATGAATTACTGAAAAAGAAAGATGATGAAAAAGTGAAAAAGACAGTCATCTGGGTATTGGCGATTGTAGGTGCTGTTGCAGCAGTGGCAGCGATCGCATATGCGGTATATTGCTTCTTTACACCGGATTATCTGGAAGATTTCGAAGAAGATTTTGATGATGATTTCGATGATTATTTCAGTGAGGAAGATCAGGTTTAATCAGAACGAAAAGAGAACAGAAGACAGGATGTGGTCGGAATACACTGCACCCTGTCTCTTTTTTCGTCAGGAAGTATTACAAAAACAAAGAAAAGATAAGGATAAAAGAGAATGAAAAAAGGACAAGTATTAGAAGGAACGATAGAAAAAGTGGAATTTCCCAATAAAGGAGTTGTCACAGTTGCAGAAGAAGGTAAATCTGTGATCGTAAAGAACGGGATTCCGGGACAGAAGGTAAAATTTTGTGTGAATAAGTTTAAGCGAGGAAATGCAGAGGGGCGCCTGTTGGAAGTGCTGGAGAAATCTCCGCTGGAAACAAGAAAACCGGTGTGCAGCATTTTCCCGGCATGCGGAGGGTGTATGTACCAGACTATGTCTTATGAAGCACAGATGGAAATGAAGGCAGAACAGGTGAAAAACATTCTGGATGAAGCCGTGGATGGTGAATATCTTTTTGAAGGAGTGAAGGCAAGTCCGAAAGAATTTGCATACCGCAATAAGATGGAGTTCTCGTTCGGCGACGAGTATAAGGACGGGCCGCTGACATTGGGACTGCATAAAAAAGGTAGCACGTATGATGTGCTGACAGCGTCAGACTGCAAGCTGGTACATGATGACATGACAAAAATCTTAAATTGTGTGCTGGAATATTTTAAGCAGCGAAATGTCAGCTATTATAAGAAAATGCAGCATACAGGCTATCTGCGTCATTTGCTGATTCGAAGAGGTGACCGCACAGGAGAAATCCTGGTCAATCTGGTTACAACGACACAGGAAGAACACGATATGTCTCCATTAAAAGAAGCACTCCTTAATTTGGAACTGGAAGGGAAAATCGTGGGATTTCTTCATATTTTAAATGATTCTCTTTCTGATGTGGTTCAGAGTGATGAGACCAGAATCATTTACGGGCAAGACTATTTTTATGAGAAGCTGTTGAATCTGGAATTCAAGATCACGCCGTTTTCTTTCTTCCAACCAAATTCAAGAGGGGCGGAAGTGCTTTACAGTACAGTTCGTGATTATATCGGAGATATCAACGATATGACAGTGTTCGATTTGTTCAGCGGAACTGGGACGATCGCGCAGGTGCTGGCGCCGGTGGCAAAACAGGTGATCGGTGTGGAGATTATTGAGGAAGCTGTGGAGGCAGCCAAAGAAAATGCTGCACACAACGGACTTTCCAACTGTAAATTCATTGCCGGGGATGTATTTAAAGTGCTGGATGAGATTGAGGAAAAACCGGATGTGATCGTCCTGGATCCGCCAAGAGACGGGATTCATCCAAAGGCTCTGCCGAAAATCCTGGATTACGGAGTGGACAAGATTGTGTACATTTCCTGTAAAGTGACCAGTCTGGCACGGGATCTGGAAATGATACAGGCAAGAGGATATGAGGTTGTGAAGAGTGTGGCGGTGGATCAGTTTTGTCAGACGGTGCATGTGGAGTCTGTGGTGTTGCTACAAAGGGAGAATATGTAGAAATCCTTGAATTTACGCACTTTGTAGAGTTTTTCAGTTTCAGAAAAATAGGTGAAAATCACAAAGAAAAGAGCCTTGTGAAGAAAGTAACCGTTGTTGTTGCGTTAGACCTCGGGACGGGGAACACAAAGAATCTTGAATATGAAAATGAATAGAGAGCTATCAGATCATTGATAGATTATAGGGATACTTGTTAAAAGCGGGTGTCCCTATTTTTTATAGGGCATTTCAGAAATGGAGTGTCTTTTTTATTAAAATTTAGGAGGAAAACAAAAAATGACAAACACAGCGTTAAGAGCAGGGAATAGCAATTCTCGCACAATTACTTTCAAGGGCAAGGAACACGAAAAATTTTATGAGGAATATCTGGAAAAATGCAGATATCAGGATGTCTATCATCAGGCTCTGGTTTATTGCCTGGGCATCGACAGAGACACAAGAGAAAATGTGAATAAAATCTATAATTTTAAAACTGGATGTGTAAAAACGGAATGCCTGCAAGAAGGATGGCAGACCAGTGGAAGTTTACGGATTGTCCGCATGGCATTTAATCTTTACTGCAATCTCACACCTGCCATGAATTAAGTGTCGTGTCTATATTTACTTTTTTTGAAACCACCCTAAGGATGGTTTGTTTGCTATGCAATTTTATTTTTCTCTAACCACTACCTCTTTGTTTCAAACTTCACCTCCTGTAGCAAAGTCAAAAAAGTTGAGTACTAAACTATTTGGACTTTGTAGTGATGAGTCTATTATCTCACATCGGATGATTTTGAACAGGTACTCGCTATTTTGCGTTTACTCTATCCTATCTATTGTTACTTGTT